>ENA-OZZG01000962-OZZG01000962.1-human-gut-metagenome-genome-assembly--contig:-NODE-962-length-8779-cov-3.867377_pt1 | contig 8779 bp, 9 predicted proteins | sample MGYA00243645_ERZ654147 | MGnify/ENA primary metagenome ERZ654147 (study PRJEB26926, sample SAMN06165256) | human gut metagenome | biome: ENVO:00009003; feature: ENVO:2100002; material: ENVO:00002003... | reverse complement strand
TACGAGATTGCCTCTTGTCTCGTGGGCTCGGAGATGTGTATAAGAGACAGTAACATTCCTGAATAATCATATCATCTCCAAAAACCTCTCATGAATCCGTGTATCATCATCAAGCTCCGGATGAAAAGCCAGCCCAATCTGGTTCTTATACTGCACACCGACAATTTTGCCGTCATACTCGGCGAGCACATGTACATCATTTTTGGCGGAGTCATCAATAGCTTCCACGTAAGGCGCTCTGATAAATGTCATGGTAAAGTCAAAGCTATTGTCAAACCTTGCTGTAGCCTCAAAGCTTCCGAGCTGTCTGCCGTAGGCATTTCTTTTAACAGTGACAGGCAAAGTGCCGAAATATACGTTGTCATCGTTGCTGATATGTGAAGCTAAAAGGATAAGACCGGCGCAGGTTGCAAGCACCGGAAGTCCGTTTGCGATTCTTCCCTTAAGCTCATCAAACATATCAAGCTCACGTAGCAGCTTGCCCTGCACAGTGCTCTCACCGCCCGGCAGCACGAGTCCGTCTATATCACAGATATCTGATTTTTTGCGCAGCTCAACACACTCACAGCCTAAAGATTCAAGCATGCGCTTGTGCTCAATAAACGCTCCCTGAACGGCTAAAACACCAATCTTAAGTCCTGATTTCATTTTATTTGCCTCTTTCCTCCATGATGATTTTAATCTCGCTCTCGTTGATTCCGACCATAGCCTCACCGAGATCCTCAGAAAGCTCTGCGATGAGCTTTGCATCAGTAAAGTTTGTCACAGCTTTTACGATAGCGGCAGCTCTCTTGGCAGGATCGCCTGATTTGAAGATACCTGAACCGACGAACACACCCTCAGCACCGAGCTGCATCATAAGAGCCGCATCAGCCGGAGTAGCCACACCGCCTGCCGCAAAGTTTACAACCGGAAGCTTGCCGTTATTGTGAACAAACTTAACCAGCTCGAAAGGCACCTGAAGATTTTTAGCTGCCTCGAAAAGCTCATCCTCACGCATGGAAGTAAGCTTAGCAATCTCAGAATTCATCTTTCTCATATGTCTGACAGCCTGCACAATATCACCTGTACCGGGCTCACCCTTTGTACGGATCATGGAAGCTCCCTCGTTGATACGGCGGAGTGCTTCACCGAGATCTCTTGCACCGCACACGAAAGGAACCTTGAAATCTCTCTTGTTGATATGGTACACATCATCAGCAGGTGAAAGCACCTCAGACTCATCAATGTAGTCAATCTCGATAGCCTCAAGTATCTGAGCCTCCACGAAGTGACCGATACGGCACTTTGCCATGACGGGGATGCTGACAGCCTCCTGAATGCCCTTAATCATCTTAGGATCGCTCATTCTTGAAACACCGCCTGCGGCTCTGATATCAGCAGGGATTCTCTCAAGCGCCATGACAGCACATGCACCGGCTGCCTCGGCAATCCTGGCCTGCTCCGGAGTAGTGACATCCATGATGACACCGCCCTTGAGCATCTGCGCAAGCCCTTTGTTGAGTTCGTATTGAGTATTCTTATTGTTTTCCATTTGTTAAATCTCCTTTTATTTTGCGTTTATGTCAATTTATATGACGAAAGTAGTCAGGCGTGAGCAAATATGTTTAGGTGGCGCAGGCGGCGTGTACACTCTCGTGAGAGCGCATAGCGGAGCTGCTTAGATACTGTTGAATTATGCTCAAGAAAACCAGAAATGCACCGGCATGGAAGCCGGGGCAAGGAGCTATCGAGCCATGGAAGGCGAGTAGCGACGGTTTCGTCTGGCATAGAAAAACTATAAGGCATAATTCTTACAGTATCTTGGCAGCAAAGCGTAGCGAACACGAGAGTATACTCGCCACCTGCGCCGCCAGGCTGCATTTGCTCACGCCAGCCATATATCATGGTTGCAATATTACGCCACATCTGGTAATATTAAAATATTCAAAATAAGGAAAATAAAAATGCCAGAAAGCGGTGAATCAAATGCTGACCTACGACCTCACAAAAACAGACGGACCACTCTACAAATGCCTGTATGAGTGCATCAAAAACGATATATCACAGGGGAAATTAAGCTCCGGGGAGAAAATGCCATCAAAACGTACCCTCGCCAAGAATCTGGGGGTTAGTACCATTACGGTTGAAAATGCATATGACCAGTTGATAGGCGAGGGCTATATGTTTGCAAGACCAAAGAGGGGCTATTTCATAGCCGATGTGTCAGATATCAGGGTAATCAAGGCACCGGTGCACAAGGAGCTTAGCATAAAGCTGCCGCCTGAGCAGGATGAAAGTATATTTGACTTCTCATCAAACAGGACAGACTCGGGTAACTTTCCATTTTCCATATGGGCAAAGCTCATGCGAGAGACGATTTCTCTTAGGGAGCAGGAGCTTTTGTCGGTGTCGCCGTGTGGCGGAGTGAGAGAGCTTAGGGAAGCGATAGCAAGTCATCTGTCATCGTTTCGCGGTATGAATGTGGACCCGGACCAGATAATAGTCGGAGCGGGAACAGAGTATCTGTACGGTCTGCTTGTGAAGCTTTTGGGTACGGACAAGGTATACTGCGTGGAGGATCCGGGCTATAAGAAAATCAGCCAGATATACGAGTGCAACAATGCAAAATGCCTGCCGGTGCAGATGGATGAGCAGGGCATCAGCGTGGAGCTTATAAAGAAAGCGAACGCGCAGATAGCACATATCAGCCCGACACACCATTTCCCGACAGGAATCACGATGCCTGTGAACCGTCGCTATGAGCTTTTGGCATGGGCCAATGAGAGCAGCGACAGATACATCATAGAGGATGATTACGACAGTGAGTTTCGCATGAACGGACACCCGATACCGCCCATCCTATCGATAGATGCGTGTGAAAAGGTCATCTATATAAATACATTTTCAAAGTCTCTCACATCCACCATCCGAATCAGCTACATGGTGCTGCCGGAGCATCTGGCAAATGAGTTTTACAGGAGGCTTTCATTTTACTCATGTACGGTATCCACCTTCGAGCAGTACACGCTGGCACGATTTATCAGCGAGGGCTATTTTGAAAAGCACATAAACAGGATGAGACTGCACTACGGCAGAAAGCGCCAGAGCGTGCTTTCGTCCATAAAAGGCTGCTTCACTGAAAAGGAATGCAGGGTGATAGAAAATGACTCCGGACTGCATTTTATCATACAGTTTGACACGAACATTCCGGACAAAACAGTTGAAGAGCTGCTATTGAAAAAAGGCATAAAGCTTCAGGCAATTACCCATTTCAACCTGATCAAGCCAAAGGAAGACAGGCATCAGTTTATTATCAATTACTCAAATATTGATGCAGACAGGATAATGGATAAGCTTCTGATTATTAAAGAGACCATAAATTTGACATAGATTTTACATACATCTGATAGAGCATTTTACAAAGCATCCATATAATGTATTCTCGAAGACAAGAAATTTATTACATGTTGCAGGAGATACAAATGGAGAAAAAAATCAAAATTCAGGTTCGCGACCTGAATCTGTATTATGGCCAGAATCATGCACTGCATGGTGTCAATATGGACATAAAAGAAAACAGCGTGACAGCGCTGATCGGACCGTCAGGATGTGGTAAGTCTACATTTTTAAAGTGTATCAACAAAAGGTCGGCATGGTTTTCCAACAGCCAAATCCGTTCCCGATGAGCATATATGACAATATCGCATATGGCCCGAGAGTGCATGGAATCAAGGATAAAAAGATACTCGACCAGATAGTTGAGGAAAGTCTTCAGGGTGCTGCGATATTCAATGAAGTTAAAGATAGATTAAAGAAATCTGCTATGGGACTTTCGGGTGGACAGCAGCAGAGACTGTGTATTGCGAGAGCGCTTGCCGTACAGCCGGAGGTGCTTTTGATGGATGAGCCAACATCAGCGCTTGACCCTATCTCTACTTCAAAGATAGAGGAGCTCATGGAGGATTTAAAGAAAAAGTACACAGTTGTAGTTGTGACACATAACATGCAGCAGGCAGTGCGTGTGTCAGACGATACAGCCTTCTTCCTTGTGGGAGATATGGTTGAGTTTGGTGACACAAAGACAATTTTCTCATATCCACAGGACAAGAGAACAGAGGATTACATCACAGGGAGGTTTGGTTAATGAGATCGAAATTCGACGAGCAGCTTAAGAAGCTGAATGAAGAAATGATGCACATGGGAAGCATGATTGAGGAGTCAATCCAGAAAGCGATCGAGGCATTTATACATCAGGATGCCGATAGCGCCAAAGCCATCATGGAGGGCGATTCAGAGATAGACAGAGAGCAGAAAAAGATAGAGAGCCTGTGCTTTAATCTGCTCATGCAGCAGCAGCCTGTAGCAAGAGACCTTAGAACAATTTCTGCAGCGATGAAGATGGTTACTGATATGGAGCGTATAGGAGACCACGCAGCCGATATCAGCGAGATGACCATTTTGATGAGCAGTGACAAGCCATACAGGGTCAATATAGAGCATGTCAAAAGCATGGCTTCAGAGACAATGCTTATGCTTATCAGGGCAATCGAGGCATATGTTGAGAAGAACAATGACAAGGCTCACATAGTGATGAAGCAGGATGATGTGGTTGATGAGCTTTTTGATAAGGTAAAGGCTGAGCTTATTGATTTCATCAGGGAGCATCCGGAGGATGGTGAGCAGGCAGAGGATCTTCTCATGGTTGCAAAATACTTTGAGCGTATCGGAGATCATGCGACAAATATTGCTGAGTGGGTTGAGTTTGCACTTGATGACAAGGTTCGCAAATCATGATTTAATTATCATACACAAATGAAAGGTATACATCGAATTGCATGCAAGCATGCATCGATGATACCTTTTTACCCTTTAATCATGAAATTTATACAGACGATGGATTTTACATAAATTTTACATAAAACCATCGTCTGTTTTACATTAGTAATGTATAATCGAAAGTAAAAAGCAGGTAAAAATTTTACATAAGATTTTTGAAATGGAGAAAGCTATGGCACTTATTTATATTGTAGAGGACGACGAGAGCATACGTGAGATAGAGAGTATTGCTTTAAAAAACAGTAATTACATCGTCAGTGCATTTGAAAACGCAAAGGAATTTTACAAGAAGCTGGATGAGCTCGTACCGGACCTCATACTGCTTGATGTGATGCTTCCGGATGAGAGCGGCTACGATATCGTGAGAAAGCTCAGAAAACGTCCGGCCACACAGGATATTCCTATTATAATGGTCACAGCCAAGACCACAGAGATGGATATGATAAAAGGGCTTGACGGAGGCGCAGATGATTACATCAAAAAGCCTTTCTCAATCATGGAGCTTATCACAAGAGTAAAGGCACTGCTCAGGAGAACAGCGAAGGAGGAGCCGAAGCTTTTAAAGCTGGATGATCTGGTGATCGACCATGAGCGTCATGTGGTTACAGTGAACAATGAGCCGGTTGACCTTACATACAAGGAGTACGAGCTTTTAAGGCTTCTGATGGGCAGTCAGGGCATAGTCATGACCAGGGAGGTCATCATGAGAAGCGTCTGGGATACTGACTTTGAGGGCGAGACACGTACAGTGGACATGCACATAAAGACACTCCGCCATAAGCTGGGTGACTATGGCAGCAGGATAAAGACAGTCAGAAATGTGGGCTATGTTATAGAATAATAGCTGTTATAATGATTTCTAATATACATAAGCGGAGCGTACAGCATGAAAAAGAAGATTAACTATTATCTGGTAGCAACAGCACTTTTTGTAGCAATTGCCACTATGGTTTCCATGACAGTAATCAACTATTACCTCTTTCAGAAGCAGGTAAAGGAAGACCTGCAGGTCATGGCAGAGACAATAGAAAGCACCGGAATACTAAAACAGGATATAAATGAAATCCCGCAGATTGACGTGGAGGGTATTCGTGTCACCTGGATTGACAAGGACGGCACAGTGCTGTATGACAATCAAAATGATGTGAAAAAACTTGAAAATCATGGCGATAGACCGGAAGTTGAATCAGCATTTGATAAAGGTACGGGAGACAGCGTGAGAACATCAGCCACCATGAACAGCAATACCTTCTATCATGCCATAAAGCTCAATGATGGAACGGTACTGCGTGTTTCTATTGCAGCAAGAAGTATCTGGAACATGTTTGCAAGCAGTATACCTGCCATGCTTATAGTGACGGTTATCATAGTTGGAATATGTGTGGTTCTCGCCAAGAGCCTGACCAGAAAGCTCATGAAGCCAATCGAGACACTCGCAGGCAACTTGGAGCAGGCCTCTGTCATCCAGAAAAAGACAGAGTACAAGGAGCTCGTGCCGTTCATGAATGCGATAAGGATACAGCATGAGGGCGTGCTTGCCGCGGCAAAGAGCAGACAGGACTTCACAGCCAATGTGTCACACGAGCTAAAGACTCCGCTCACAGCCATTTCCGGCTACGCAGAGCTCATAGAAAACGGCATGGTCGAAAAGGAGCAGCAGATTCATTTTGCCACTGAAATCAGAAGAAATGCACAGCGCCTGCTTTCATTGATCAATGATATCATAAAGCTCTCTGAGCTTGATTCCAGCGAGGCGCAGCAGGGCTTTGAACAGCTTGATCTGTACGGTCTGGTCAAGGACTGCATGGAAAATCTACAGGTGAATGCCGAGCAGAGAAAAGTAGCACTCAATTTTGACGGCACTGACTGTATGGTACGAGGCAACAGGCAGCTTCTCACGGAGCTCGTTGAGAATCTCTGCCAGAATGCTATCCGCTACAACAATGAGGGCGGCACCGTAAATGTGACGGTACATAAGCTCGGTGGCAAGACAGTTCTCACGGTCGAGGACAACGGCATAGGCATCCCAAAGGATCAGCAGGAGCGCGTCTTTGAGCGCTTCTACAGAGTGGACAAGAGCCGCTCGAAGGAGACCGGCGGCACAGGCCTTGGGCTTGCGATAGTAAAGCATATAGTGGAGCTGCATGATGCAGGGCTTACGCTCGACAGCGAGGTGGGACGTGGCACAACAATAAAGGTGGAGTTTTAGCTCCGCCTTTTTGCATGCAGGGCGGGACGTAAGCACACAAGCCCTTGCAAAATCGTGGCGCAGTGTTTATAATCATATGTTAGCAGCGAAAACAAGGCAAGACCAGGAGGAACAGCCATGTATCAGGAAATATCAAAATTACTTATGTACGGAGATTTATCTCAGGATGAGATACTTTATAAATTGGGACAGCTCTTTGAGCAGTTTGAGGTGGGCGAGTACAACAAGACAGAGCTTGTGCGCGACATCAATACACAGGTCAAGAGAATCCTAAAGGTAGCGACAGACTATGGTTTTGATGACAATCTGTGGCACAACTATCTCACTTTCTTCCTTATGATGAGTGAGAATCCGTTTTCCATCACCTGTGAGAAGGTCGGAGCCAGCGATGGCAGCGTAAATGGGCTTGTGGCAAACGATTTCAGGATTTTTAAGAAGCTTTTCGATTATGATTTCAAGCCAATCGAGTCAGCACTCGGAATAGACTGCTTCACACAGATCAGCAATTATAAGGCCATTGTGAAAAAGGACCTTATGTACAATCACAATGTCAGCGAGAAAGTAAGGGCGCTGAGCAAGAAGCTTGAGGCAGCTAAGGACGAGCAGGAGTTCTTTGATGTGGTAACAGGCTTTTACAAGGCATACGGAGTCGGCATGTTTGGTCTCAACAAGGCATTCAGGATTGAGGAGCATCTGGACGGTGGCTTCTCATTCATGCCAATCAACAATATGGATGCGGTCATGCTCGATGACCTGATCGGTTATGAGATCCAGAAGAAGAAGCTCACAGACAATACAGAAGCGTTTGTACAGGGCAAAAAGGCCAACAATGTGCTGCTTTTCGGAGACAGCGGAACCGGAAAATCAACAAGCATCAAGGCTATTGTCAATCAGTATTATGATGACGGACTGCGCATGATTGAGATATACAAGCATCAGTTTAAATATCTGTCAAAGATTATCGCAGCAATCAAAAACAGAAACTACAGATTTATCATATATATGGATGACCTCTCATTCGAGGAGCATGAGATTGAGTACAAGTTCCTAAAGGCAGTTATCGAGGGCGGTGTGGAGACAAAGCCTGACAACATACTGATTTATGCAACCTCTAACCGCCGTCACCTGATAAAGGAGACATGGAATGACCGCAATGACCAGGACAACAGCAATGACAAGCATCACTCAGATACAGTTGAGGAGAAGCTGTCACTTGTAAACCGTTTTGGTGTGACGATCAGCTACTCAAAGCCATCGCAGAAGGAGTTCTTCAATATCGTAACAGAGCTTGCGAGAAAGAGCGGCTGCACACTTTCAGACGAGGAGCTGTGCAGGGAGGCAAACAAGTGGGAGCTCAGCCATGGTGGCATTTCGGGACGTACTGCAACACAGTTTGTCAACTACATTATGGCTAACAATTAAGCAGCAGGCATAAGCATGAAAGGATAGTATATGCTCTACCAGATAAGTAATGGCGCTGTCGCATTTGGCGACGACGTCATTTTGCATAGTATAGATTTTGAAATCAGAAACACAGAAAAGATAGCGATAGTCGGCAGAAACGGCTGTGGCAAGACAACACTTTTAAAGCTCATTTCAGGCGAGGTTGAGATGGAAAAGCTCGACAGCGATGAGAGCGCCTTTATTGCAAAGGCAGGAAACCCGGAGATAGGGTATCTGAAGCAGATTGCGTTTGATGATCCCTGTCTCTTATACACATCTCCGAGCCCACGAGACAAGAGGCAATCTCGT
>ENA-OZZG01000955-OZZG01000955.1-human-gut-metagenome-genome-assembly--contig:-NODE-955-length-8813-cov-4.074446_pt1 | contig 8813 bp, 8 predicted proteins | sample MGYA00243645_ERZ654147 | MGnify/ENA primary metagenome ERZ654147 (study PRJEB26926, sample SAMN06165256) | human gut metagenome | biome: ENVO:00009003; feature: ENVO:2100002; material: ENVO:00002003... | reverse complement strand
ACGAGATTGCCTCTTGTCTCGTGGGCTCGGAGATGTGTATAAGAGACAGAGATTGCACTCATCATTTTTGCAAAAGAAAAACAGGAACTTGTTTCCAAGTTCCTGTTTAAATCCTGCAGAAGAAGGGAGTCGAACCCTCAAGGTATTACTACCACACGGACCTGAACCGTGCGCGTCTGCCAATTCCGCCACTTCTGCATCTCTGCGTTGCTATTTTCTCAAGCAACGTAGATGATTATATCGTAAAACATATTGTTTGTCAACAGTAATTTTGAATTTTTTGAAAAGTGGAAGGTTTTGTAAAAAATATAAAATTTAAACCACCTGCTGACCGGTCAGTTCGTATCGGCTTTTACAAAGTTTCGATAAACCGTCCGAAATCAATTCTTCCCTTTTTTGTATTCTTATATACACCGGCGCATTCCAAAACCTGGACAAACACTTTTCCAATTTCTTTCTGCAGAATGGCATGGATGTTATCCTCTGTTATTTCATAGGATCCAAGCCAGGAATCCACCCAGTCTGCATGCTTTTCGATCTGCGGATTGCTGCGGACATCCTGCTTTTCAAGGATATATTGTTCCAAAAGCGCCATTTCCTTTTTCAGCCGCGCCGGCAAAACAGCCAGTCCCATTACTTCGATCAGGCCGATGTTTTCCTTCTTTATATGGTGAAGGTCTGCAGACGGATGATATACACCCCACGGGCACTCATCCGTTGTAACATTGTTTCGAAGTACCAGATCCAGTTCATACAGATTTCCATGCATTCTTGCGATCGGAGTAATCGTATTGTGCGGTGTTCCGTCTGTTTCACTAAAAATGAAAGCTTCCTTATCGGTATATCTGCGCCATGCAGTAAGGATATGATCTGCTGCCAGAGTAATCCTTTCTGTATCGGTTCCTCTTAATCGGATAACAGACATGGGCCATCTCACGATACCGGCTGTCAGATCCTCATAGCCCGGAATGACAAATTCACTCTCATAAGGTGCCTTGGCCATTGCAAAGACATAGCCGCCACCCTGAAAATGATCATGGCTTAAAATGGAACCGCCGACAATCGGAAGGTCCGCGTTGGAGCCGGCCGTATAGTGCGGAAACAACTTTACAAATTCCAATAGTTTTCTAAATACAGCCTGGTCAATCTTCATTGGCCGGTGCGCTTCATTGAAAATGATGCAGTGTTCATTGTAGTAAACATACGGAGAATACTGTAGGAAATACTGTTCTCCGCCCAGTTTGATCGGGATCACCCGGTGGTTCTGCCTTGCCGGATGAGAAAGATTTCCTGCAAACCCTTCGTTCTCTTTGCATAAGAGGCAGCTTGGATATCCGGTACTTTTTACTGCGCCGGCCCGGGCAATGTCTCTCGGATCTTTTTCCGGCTTAGACAGGTTAATGGTAATATCTATCGGACCATACTCGGTATCCGTTACCCATTTTTCATCTTTTGCGATGCGGTCTGTACGGATATAATTTGTATCCTGGCTCAATTTATAGAAATAATCTGTGGCCTTTTTTCTGTCTTCCTGGTAAAGGCTTTGAAACCTGGATCTGACAACAGACGGCAGCGGAGTTAACAGCCCCATGATCCTGGTATCAAATAGATCTTTCCAGGCGATGGTATCTTCTTCCAGAATTCCCTGCTGATGAGCATAAGAGACCATATCTTCCAGAATTTCAGCTAATGGCCGGCTTTTCAGGATTTCTTCTTCATGAAACTCCGAAAGACGAAAGAGGTCTAATAACTGATTTGTCACAAAAATCTGATCATCCTCCGATACCAGACCACATTTTAAGCCATAAGCCACAAGTTCATTGATCTGTGTATTGATCATAGCAATCTTCCCCCTTTAATCAGCTTTGTACCCATGTGGATGGGCCTGATGCCATTTCCAGGCTGTTTCAATGATTACTCTCAGATCTGCATACTGCGGTTTCCATCCCAGGATACCTTTTGCTCTTCCACTGGAAGCAATCAGAGTTGATGGATCTCCTGCTCTTCGTGCTTCTTCCTTTGCAGGGATCGGATGTCCGGTTACTTCTCTGGCAGTTTCCACAACCTCTTTCACAGTAAAGCCGACTCCGTTTCCAAGGTTAAAGATATCGCTCTTTCCGCCGTTTCGCAGATAGTTCATAGCCAGAATATGTGCCTGAGCGAGGTCATTGACATGGATATAATCCCTTACGCAGGTGCCATCTTTTGTATCATAATCCGTACCGAAAATGGAAATATACTCTCTCTGGTGGTTCGGTACCTGAAGAATCAGCGGGATCAGATGTGTTTCAGGATTATGAGCCTCACCAATTTTTCCATTCGGATGCGCGCCACAGGCATTAAAGTAGCGCAGGGAAACATATCTTAAATTGTGTGCGATGGAGGTCCAGTGGAACATTTTTTCCATGGACAGCTTCGTTTCGCCATAGCAGTTGGTCGGAACAGTCGGATCGGTTTCCAGGATCGGAATGCTCTCAGGCTCTCCATACGTTGCCGCTGTGGACGAAAAGACGATCTTGTCAATTCCATGAACCACCATGCTCTCCAAAAGCACCTCGGTACCGCATAAATTATTACTGTAATACTTAAGCGGGTCCTTCATGCTTTCCCCAACCTGGGAACTTGCTGCAAAGTGAATGACACCGTCGATATCTTCTTTTTCAAATACAGAATCCATAAAAGCTCTGTCCCGGATATCGCCCTGGTAAAATTTAGCTTCTGGATGAACAGCTTTCCTAAATCCAGATTGTCAGATTAAAATTTGCATAGAAATAATCACCTAAATATACATGCTTCCCGTAAGACATATGGAGCCCATCTTCGATATACACATGATTCCCACAAGAACCAAGCAGTTCCTTTAAAATTTTTAGCTGCCGATCCTGATCTCCCGGTCTGCAGTGATTATAATCAAACATCAATTCTTTGCAGTCTTTCCGCTCATTTTTCAGGCGTTCTTCTATCTCCTGATTGACCGGATCTACATGCCCGGATTCATAAAACAGCATGCCTGCTTTTATACGTTCTTCCAGATTCATTTTTCATTCCCCATACAATACACAGATATTTCCATTTCGTTTCACACGATGGTTATTTTTCCGGTTGCACGGAGGCTTAGCAGATGGCAAAGGAATAGGAAATAACATTTTCTGCATTGATGCGGTATGGCTCTTCCACGTCACTTCCCCAGCTGTCAATTCCACCAACACCTCTTACTGCGCCACAAACGCACAGAACAGTCCTTCTTGCCGGCGGCAGTTCTTCATAGTGTGTTGCGTTTTCAATCTCTTCTGCTGTATATGGAAGGCAGGAAAAAGCAAACGGCTCGTCTGTTTTTTCAATTTTTAAGATCTGCAAAGAATAATCCCTTCTGCTGTTATCAAGACTCGTATATCTCGTAACCTCCAGCCAGTCCGTATCCATATGCATTCCACAATCCTGCGGAACAAGGTATGGGGTAAGGCTTAAATCACTCACCTGATATACCCCTTTTACAGCGCCTGCTTTCCGGTCCGGATAGGTTTCTCCGGATAAGCCCTCATACATGTAGCTGTCTGCAAGTGTCGGCATAATGAATCTCATGCCAAACACAGGAAGCTCCGGGAGACCCTTTACTCCGTGGTATTCTACATCCACCCTGATTTTTCCGTTTCCGGTCACAGTATAGCTTACCAGAACTGTCGCGGAAGGATTGCTGATGGTCTTATAGGTGAATTTTACAATGATCTCATCTGCAGATACGTCGCCCTCATAGATATTATTGTCCGGAGCATACTGCTTCTGCATTTCACCGTCCATGATGACTTCGACATTCTGACAGTCGATAAACGTATCTGCTGCCATCCAGCTGCCGCTTTTAATATGGAATTTGCTTCCCCGGTCGTTATCTGTCAGTGCTCTCCAGAAGGTCGGCTTAGGGCAACGGTACAGCCATTCATAGCCGTTTTTTACAATAGACTCCAGACCGCCCTGAGCATAAGAGAACGTATAGTCGAACCCTTTTCCGTGTACACCGAGCACATAGTCACCATAAACCACTCTCAATTTCCCATTATCTGTATAAACCATAATAATACCTCACTTCCTGCATAGCCGGCTTCTCCACACGGTTTGCAAATACAATTCCATCTCCTGAAAATTCATAATCGGAAGGTCTGTCATCAAAGTCTCCACCATAGCGGAGCACTTCTTTCCCCGTAACTTCATCCTTTACATAAAGTGCTTGATCAATAAAGTCCCAGATAAATCCACCATGGTACATGTCATATTTATCAATCAGGTGCATGTAGGTGCCAAGTCCACCCATGGAGTTTCCCATGTCATGCATGAACTCACATAAGAGGTAAGGCTTTTTTGGATCATTGTCCAAATATTCTTCGATCTCATACGGCTTTGCATACATACGGCTTTCCACATCGGAAATTGTGTCTTCATAAGCTCTGTTATAGAAGGAGCTTTCATAATGGATCAGGCGGCCGTCTTGTTTCTCTTTATAATAGGTGTTCATGGCCTCGATATCATCCCCAGCATAGGACTCATTTCCCAGGGACCAGAATAAAATGGCGGTATGGTTTTTAAACGTTTCAAAGTTGCTTCTGGCTCTGTCTACCACAGCCTCTTTCCACTGCGGGATTGATCCCGGCACGTTGCAGGAAGGTTCGATCGCACCAAGCTTCTGGAAGGTTCCGTGGCTTTCTAAGTTGTTTTCAGCCATCATATAGATTCCTGCTGCGTCGCACATATAATACCACGGGATCTGATCCGGATAATGGCAGGTGCGCACGGCATTGATATTATTTCTTAAGATGCATTCAATATCGGATTTCATTTCGTTCATACTGATGCAGCGGCCTGTTTTAGGGCTCCACTCGTGACGGTTCACACCGGTCAGGACCAGGCGTTTCCCATTTAAATGGATCACCTTGTCGATCACATCGATCCGTCTAAAGCCGATGTCATACGGTACTACTTCAGCCAGATTTCCGCTTTCATCCGTCAGCTCCACATATGCATGGTAGAGATACGGGTGATGGTTGTCCCAGGTTTTTACCTGCGCATCATCTGTCTGAATTTCTTCAGTGTAGATTCCGTTTTTCTCCTGCAGGGCAGCAGATTTTTCCAGCACAACACTGCCTTCCTGATCCTTTAACACAAACCGGGCATTGATTTTACGGTTCTCTGGTGCGGATACTTTCAGATTTACGGATAATTTGCCGCTCGCATTATCCTTATACAATTCCGGGCGGAACCACACATCCTCCAGATGAATCTTAGGAACCGCACGCAGTGTAACGTTTCTGAAAATTCCAAAAAAGCGGAAGAAATCCTGATCTTCCAGGAATGCTGCCGTACTCATCTTATGCACCTGTACCGCCAGTACATTGCCCTTTTCCCGGATGAATGGCGTCAGATCAAACTCGGAAGGAGTAAAGCTATCCTCTGCATATCCTACGAACTGACCGTTCAGCCACAGATACATTGCCTCTTCCACGCCTTCAAAGCAGATACGGACTCTCTTAGAGCACAGCTCCGGATCCAGATCAAAGCGTTTGATATAGGAACCTACCGGATTATACTCAGCTTCGCTGAACATTCCGGCTCCGTCTCCGGTGCTCTCCATGCTGTAGGCGCCTCTGCGGTATTCTTTTCCCTCCCATGGGTACATGGTATTGATGTAGCGGATCTTATCATATCCAGCCAGTTCAATATGGCCCGGCACCATGATCTTATCAAAGTTTTTCGCATCAAAATCCTCTTCATAGAAGTTTTCCGGTCTGCTCTTAACATTCTTACTGAAAGCAAATTCCCACTGTCCATTTAAAGACTGGATCAGTGCGTTTTCCTTCTTTTCCAGTGCTTCATAGCTTTCATAATAAGTATGATCGCTGTGCGCTTCCAGCTGATTTACCCGGAATACTTCCGGATTATCCAACCATTTCATATCTGCATTCATGTTCTATCTTCTCCTTTTCTAAAATAAGCTCCTAAAGAAAACTTTAGAGGCTATTGATTTATGATTCCTGCATATTTTCAATTAATTCGCGGTTTGCACCCTCCACATTCAAGAAAGAAAGGATAACCGTAATGATGATATCAAAGATAAATGGCAGCCAGAGGTACATAAAATACATCATTTTGATACAGCTGGCCGGCTGAACCGCATTGTCCATATTGATGTATCCGCTGATATCAAGCAACCATCCAGAAAGGGCAATACCGATACCGCCACCGAGTTTAATACCCATGGAAGTGCAGGAGAACATGGAACCATCAATACGTTTTCCGCTCTTTAAATAGGTGTATTCGGAACACTGTGCAATAACTGCACTCATATCACCCTGCCAAGGGCCTTCACCTAAAGAGGTCATTGCGATAAATAATAGCATCAGCGGAATACTTCCCATATAACCTGCAAATACTACCAGCAGACGGGAAAAGCTTGCAAATACATAGCTGTATTTATTCAGCTTGTACATTCCATTCGCCTTTGCTACCAGCATTGGTGTAATCGCCAGGGCAATAATCAGAGGGATATTGTTGGCCCATGAGAACACACCGAATAAGTTCTTATTTAACAGAACATAGGTCATAAAGAAAATTCCCACATTAACCATTGCCGCACGAAGCTGCTGTAAAATGTAAATCACACAGATCATGGAAAAATACTTGTTTGCAAACAACAGCTTTACAGTCTGCTTGAAAGTAAGCTTGTCATCCTCAAGTCCCGTAGAACTATTGGATTTTAATTCTTCTTCCGGAAGTTCTTTTACGGAAAATACAGCAAGCGTATTGGTGATGATACCGATCACACAGTAAATGAGCGCAATGATTCTCCATGCTGCTGCACCGTTACCAAGAAGCTCAACTGCTCCTACAGTAATAGACTGAATTGCAAGGTTTGTAGCAAAGGAAAACATGAAACGGAAAGAACCCATCTGCACTCGTTCTTTACTGTTCTTTGTTACCAGAGAAGTCAATGCTGCATATGCGATGTTATTTGCCGTATAGAATACTGCGTTTAACAGAGTATAACAAATAAAGAACCAGGCATACTGCGCGGTTTTACCCATATTAGTAGGGATCGCAAAAACTCCGTAGAGCGTGATAGCACAGCCAAAGAAACCATAAAACATCCAGGGTCTTGCCTTACCCATTTTGCTCTTTGTCCGGTCGATCATGGTTCCAAAAAAAATATCCGTTATACCATCAAATAATTTGGATACTGCAATTAATGTGCCAACGATTCCTGAATTTAAGCCAATTGTATTTGTCAGGTAAATCATGACAAAAGATGACAGGAACGCATAAACTACGTTTCCTGCAATATCACCGCTTCCGTATCCCACTTTGTTATGCCATTTCAGGTATGTCTTCTCTTCCATTTTAATCCCCTTTTCATATAATAATCTTTGTCATCCTGCCTTTTCAATACGTTGTAACTACTATACAAAAATGCGTGGGAAAACTCCATATCTTTTATGAGACAGAATATGCACAAAATGATAGGGGTTACATACTCCCGCCACTTAGCTAACGCCTGAAGAGGGGGCTTCTCGTTCGATTGTCCGATCGGGCAAAGCATAAGCGATCTATCCCCGTGTGTCCCACGGTTTTATTAGACATTATGATAGTACGGAATTTCTTCCGCAAGGATCAGGAAATTTTCTTTTCTGTATCAAATAACATTCCAGATATTCGAATACCTTCCCTGCATATATTGATTGCTGCGTTTTGATCCCGGTCCATTCGATTTCCGCATGCACACTCATAAATGCGATCACTCAGCTGCAGATCTTCTTTTATGTTTCCACAGCAGCTGCAGGTTTTGGAACTGGGATACCAGCGGTCAATACGGACCCGTTTCTTCCCGGCACGTTCCATTTTATATGCCAAAAAATCCGTGAACATTCCCCGGCTATTGTCATGAACACTCTTTCCAAAACACATATCCTGGCTTATTTCTTTCATATTCAGATCTTCCATGCACACGATATCATAGGAATTGGCTATCTTCCTCGACTCCTTATGCAAAAAATCCTTTCGCTGATGTGCGATATGGGTATGGATCCGTGCCACTTTCTTCTTTTGCTTTTTATAACGGCTACTTCTTAGTTCGCAGTGGCTCAGTTTACGCTGCTCCCTTGCCAGCTTCTTCTGAGCTTTTGAGAAAAAATGAGGATATGCTGCACGATTTCCATTGGAATCCACATATAACTCCTTCATGGAAAAATCAAGACCAATCGCGGATTCAGCTTTCCTGATTTCGTTCACCGGTTCCTCGCAGGAATATAACAAAGCAACATAGTATCGTTCATCTGCTTCCTGAGTGATGGTTGCACCTTTCAACTGGTAACCTTCCTCAATCTTCCGATGCTGTCTGATATGGACCCAGCCAGCTTTTGGAAGTTTTAACCTTCCATTCTGTAAGACGGTGTTTCCATTCACACAATTGGTTGTATAGCTTTTTACTGGCTTCTTTTTTGATCTGAACTTTGGAAAGCCTACAGAAACATCATGAAAGAAATGATGCATCTGTGCATTACACAATGCCAGACTGTCTACTTCCTTCAGCCACGGAAACTCCGACTTATACCTGGCCGGTGTCACGCTTAAGTTTTTTCCCATTTTCTCATAGTAGGCTTTTTTCTCTGCAAACGGGAGTCAAAAAACTCCTCAGAAGCCCCCACTTCAAATTTCATCAGAAATAAAATGGGTATACCATGACCCAAATAGGATTCATTCTTGTTTTCCGCAATAAAGCTACACATATAATAAACTGTCTCTTATACACATCTGACGCTGCCGACGACTTA
>ENA-OZZG01000953-OZZG01000953.1-human-gut-metagenome-genome-assembly--contig:-NODE-953-length-8817-cov-3.826181_pt1 | contig 8817 bp, 5 predicted proteins | sample MGYA00243645_ERZ654147 | MGnify/ENA primary metagenome ERZ654147 (study PRJEB26926, sample SAMN06165256) | human gut metagenome | biome: ENVO:00009003; feature: ENVO:2100002; material: ENVO:00002003... | reverse complement strand
ACGAGATTGCCTCTTGTCTCGTGGGCTCGGAGATGTGTATAAGAGACAGATCCACCAGTATGCGAAGCGCAAAGTGCTCTATATCAGAAAAATCAAATACTCTTTTTCTTGTCTTTACAGCCTCCATCGCATCATAAAACTCGAGTGAGAGTCTTATCAGCTCTTTAACAAATGGTCTTTGACGCTCCAGCTGCTCATACATAAGCTCAATTGACATGCCAAAGTATTTCTGCTTTATTCCGTCTACCTTCTTCTTGGCAGCATCGCGCATGCTTTTCACGCGCTCCTTTTTCTTCTCGTCTCCGTCAAATTTCCTGATGACAGCAATTCTGCCAAAGGATATTTTGTTTAAGAACTCCTGCATGCCGACATAGCCTGTCACATCAGCCATTCCATCAAACAATGCTATATCCTCTGAAAGTGTAAGCGCATACTTTTCAAGCCCGGGTGTAGCTGATGCCAGGTCTTGCGCCATTGTAAGCTCCTGAACAGCCTCCTCCAAAAGCACCCTGCTGTAATCCACTATCTCCTTAATGATTTCTGAGTCCTCAAGCTGTTTAGCTGACTTTATATCATAGAGCCTCAGGAGGCTGTTCATCCACTTTCTCGGCCATGATGAGCTGCCCGCCTTATAGTAGATATCCTCCACCATCTGCCTGACGGCAGAGTCATTTCTCCCCTTGCTGTAGGTATCTATAAGGTTGATAAATGCCTCGTTGTCTTCTCTTGCATAATTGTCCTCAAATACCTGTGCCAAAGCATCCTTTAGCATAAGCTTAAGCTCTGCCTGGTCACCGATTCTGAAATCAGGATCCAGATTAAGCTGTGCGAAATTATTCTGCACCACAAACAGACAAAACGAATCGATTGTAGTGATGAGCGCATTGTGAACCAGTGTCGACTGCCTCTGCAGGTTCTCATCGTCCGGCTTTTGCTCCTTCAAGCTGTCTATCGCACGGCTGACACGCTCCCTCATCTCAGCAGCTGCAGCCTTGGTAAACGTCACCACAAGCATCCTGTCGATATCTACCGGCGGATCATCCACACATATTCTGTTTACTATACGCTCAACGAGTACAGCTGTCTTTCCTGAGCCCGCTGCCGCCGATACAAGTATATCCCTGTCTCTTAAATCTATAACCTTTTTCTGTTCACTGGTCCATTTAACATCCATATTATATCTCCCGATTATGGCTTTATATTATTATCTCCATAGCATGCTTTATGCTCTGCAGCTGCAATCTGTGTACGCATTTTATCAAGTACATCTTCCTTATTGTCACCGTTAAAGCTTCTTTCGCTAAAGCCCGGTATCCTTGAATCATACCTGCATATGGCCTGAAAAGCGCAATATGCGCAGCTGTCTATTTTCTTGTTCTTGATAGGATTGACGGCAACATTTCCATCATATATTTCTCTTCCTATCTCGCGAAGCTTCTCTCGCGCAAACCTTGTTATCACATCAAACTCTTCGGCGTTTGCCACCTTTGAGCCTGCAGCCGGTGTCTGATCCTTTTTTAAGGTGACAGGGATTACGTCAGAGCTTTTCTCAAAGTCCCTGTCCATGCCTCTGTATGCCTTTTCGTCCGAGTTGATAAGCCCGTCCGGCTTGAGCTTCTTTAATATCATCTGATTGATTTCTTCCTCAGACATCTCAGTGCCCGGTGTCACATCCTTTAAATCAATTACAGGATCGTCGATGTGATAGTACAGCATACCGCCCGGCTCCACACTTACCTGCTTTAGCGCCTCTTTCTTTTGTTCCATGACGGCGTCCATGTACACTGCAAGCTGAAGCTGCGTGCCATAGTACAGCTTCACCAGGTCAAAAACTGTATTTCCCGACTTGTAATCCAGCACCTTCACAAAAAGCCTGCCCTCATCCGTATATGTGTCAGTCCTGTCCACGCGTCCCTTTATATCAACCGTCACATCATTTGCCATATCAAGGCTCTCGTAAAAGGAAAACTCAAACCTCTCAGGCACAAAGCTGCCTCTTCGTATCTGGGTTGTGAGTGCCCATACTGTCTGCTTAAAGACCGCCTTCATATGTGATATCGAATGTTGGCTTTCCGCTGTATCAAATATGCCAAAGCCTGCATACTCATCAATCACCTCATTTATTGCTTCCATCGCAAGCTCATCCCTTTTTGCATCTGTCACGCTAAACCAGTCAGTGCTCTCCCTATCAAGCTTCTTACTGTATCTTTCCAGTGCCTCATGGTATATATTACCCATATCAAGGGATGTAAAGCCGCTCTCCTCACGCTCTGTAAGCCTCAATCCATAATTTAAAAAATGCGCATATGCACACCTGGCAAACTGCTCAAAGCGCGTGATACTTCCCTCCATGTGTCTGCCGTATATGCTTCTTGCCACATTTCGGCTGATCGGATCCTTTGAATAATGCTCAAACTTTGCATTGATGAGCCGCTCCACGGAATTTTTTTGAGTAAATTCTTTATCATCTACTTCATTACTGTCCCCTGCAACACTGACTGATGCGTCATAGAGCATCACTGCTGCTGCAATCTCGCACCATCTGTCATCCACCTCATTTGACAGCAGATAATCCAGAGCACTCTGCCTGCTTGATATATCCAAAAGCTGTTCTACATCCTCTGTCTCAGTCACGACAAGCTCCGGAAACATCCCCTTTAATATACCTATGAGGTACGATGGCTGGGCAGCCTTTTTTTCACTGTCAAGTCTCGTATAGCTGATATAAAGCTCCTCGGATGGCTTTGTCATGTTCAGATACAGATAAAACCTCTGTATAAATGCCTGCTCCCTTGCCCCAGGCGCAAGCTCTATATCCATCTCCTTAAGTGCCTCTCTCTCATACTGGGATATAATGCCTCCTCTTCCTGCCGCCTTTGGAACAATCCCATCGTTTACGCCTGCAAAAAACATGACCTTTATGTTGGTAAGACGCGTTCTCTCAATATCTCCGATGGTCACAGTGTCGTATCCCGGCGGTATGACTGCTACATCTGCCGCATCCAGTCCTGCATCCAGTATCTGTGTAAATTCCTCTGCATCCATGCATTCATCACCCAGCACCGCCACATATTTTTCAAAGAGCTGCATGACTATTTTGTATATCTGTCCGTATTCCTTTGATGCGGTCTGGTCCCCTGCATCAAGCAGTGCCTGCTCCTTTTTTGCAAGCTTATCAGGTATATCAAGCAAAACTATCAGCTTATATATAGCGAGCACATAGTCCTTTACCGTTGACTTTTTATCGGAAAACACCTGATATACCGGCTTTAGCAGCTCCATTATATACTCCCTGCTTTGGTTTAAAAGCTCAAGGTCATAGCCTGCCTTATGCTTTGGCAGCCTGACCCACTTTTTGTCCCATGCGCTTTTACCTCTTACTCCACAGGCGAGCACGTAGTTTTCAAGTACATCTATTTCACTGCCCAATAGCTCACTAAAGCCGCACCGCAAAAATCTGAACACCGCATCTGCCGAGAAATTTTGTGCCGCAATATCGGGTATTGACCTGATAAACTCAATAAACGGATGGAAAAGTATCTCCTGTGTGGCATCGATAAAGTAAGGAATATTGTATTTGTCAAATATTTCACGCACATAACCTGCATATATATTCACATCTCCTGTGACTATAGCAATATCTCGGTAACGTAGGTTTTCGTTCCTTACAAGCTCATTAATTCTTCTGGCTATCTTTGTCAGCTCCTGCTTCGGGTCACGCAGACAATCTATATGAATGTGCTTTGGTACTTTTTTAAAGGAGCATCTTCGTTTTCTGAAAAGCTGCTGTTCCATAAAGCTTAGCTCTTCGTTTTCTGCAAGCCGGTAGTTTTTATCAAGGATAATAGGTTCCTCGACTTCTATGCCATAAAACGCTGCCATTTCGGTGAGTGATTTCACTGTCCTTTTTGGCATGTCAAACAGCTCCTGCATGCCTCTGCTCTTAAAGATATCCTCACGACAGTCTATTGTGAGCGTTACATATATTTTCTTTGAAATGACAAAGAGCTTTTTGATAAGCTGGTTCTGTATAGGTGTAAATCCAGTAAATTCATCAAATGCAATGACTGAATTTCTAAGAATGGCAGACTCCTCCGCCACATTGCTAAGCACATTAAGTATTTCCTCTGCAGTGATATATTTGTCCTGCATAAACTTCTCAAATGCTTCGTAGAGCACGAGCACATCCTTGAGCTTATCTGAAAGTGTATCAGATAGCCTGCCTGAGGCAATATATCTTCCGAGCTCCTCAGGTGATATATTGTACTGCACAAGCTCCGAAAGCAGTGACTTTACCTCGCTTATATATCCGATGCGGTTTAAGTTTCTGCCTATTACGCCAAGCTTATCCGCCTCCTGTGCCGCAAGCTTTCTGAGTACAAGGTTCTTACCTGTCTCCTCAAGCACCGTGAGATTTGTGATTCCAAGCTCATCAAACACTCTGTAGGCTAAGCGCTTAAAGCTTAGCACATCTATATTCATAATAGCTTTATTCTCCGACAAATCTACAAGCTGTCTCTGCGTCTGCATTGTAAACTGCTCAGGCACTATTACAAGATAATTGTCCCTTGGGTTTGCCTTTGCCTCTTTCACTATCCTGTTAAAGAGATATTTTGTTTTTCCGTTTCCTGAATTACCTGTGATAAACTGTAATGACATAAAAAGACTCCATGATTAACTACTGTGTAAAATGTATACTGTAATTATATCATGAAGTCCCCTATTATTGAATTACTTATTGTGTTTCAATTCAGCTTAATAACCGCTATACCTTGTGATTAGTGATGGAAAAGTCTGATTCCTGTAAAGCTCATCACCATACCGTACTTATTACATGTATCAATAACATGGTCATCTCTCACAGATCCACCCGGCTGGGCTACATACTTCACGCCACTCTTGTGCGCACGCTCAATGTTGTCACCGAATGGGAAGAATGCATCAGATCCAAGTGCTACATCTGTATTCTTGTCAAGCCAAGCTCTCTTCTCCTCTGCTGTAAATACGTCCGGCTTTACCTTGAAGAACTTCTGCCACTCGCCCTCTGCAAGCACATCCATATAATCCTCACCGATATAAAGGTCAATAGTATTGTCGCGGTCTGCACGTCTGATACCATCCACGAACTGAAGTCCAAGCACCTGTGGAGACTGACGAAGCCACCAGTTATCTGCCTTTGAGCCTGCAAGTCTGGTACAGTGGATACGAGACTGCTGGCCTGCTCCGATACCGATTGCCTGGCCACCCTTTACATAGCATACAGAGTTGGACTGTGTATACTTTAATGTAATCATAGATATTGCCAGATCGATCTTAGCCTGCTCTGTGAGCTCCTTGTTCTCTGTCACGATATTTGAGAAGAAATCATCATCAATATGAAGCTCGTTTCTGCCCTGCTCAAATGTGATGCCAAATACATCCTTTCTCTCGATAGGTGCCGGCTCATATGCCGGGTCAATCTCGATAACACAGTAGTTGCCTTTCTTCTTAGCTTTTAAAATCTCAAGAGCCTCGTCTGTGTAGCCCGGAGCGATAACACCGTCTGACACCTCTCTCTTGATTACAAGTGCAGTGCTCTTGTCACATACATCTGAAAGTGAAATAAAATCACCAAATGATGACATTCTGTCAGCGCCTCTTGCTCTGATATACGCATTTGCAAGTGGTGTAAACTCGATATCCATATCGTCAACCCAGTAAATCTTTTTCTCCACATCTGAAAGTGGCTGTCCTACTGCTGCACCTGCAGGTGAAACATGCTTGAAGGATGTTGCTGCCGGAAGACCTGTTGCCTTCTTAAGCTCTCTTACAAGCTGCCATCCGTTAAAGGCATCAAGGAAGTTGATATATCCGGCTCTGCCGTTAAGCACTTTTATAGGAAGCTCTCCCTCCTTCATAAATATTCTGGCCGGTTTCTGATTTGGGTTACATCCGTATTTTAATTCGTATTCCTGCATTTTTCTGTTCTCCTGTTTTTATCTGCTTATCTTGTATATTTGACCGTTTATATAGTGTTTTATTTGTTTTTGTTTACGATTCTGCTCTCATACTCGCCTGTTGCGATATCAATATATCTGACAAAGAGGGATACCTTATTATCCTCGTTTAAGTTTTCCCATACCATATCGGTAAACTCATCGATATCTCCGTCGATGTCTACCCATGTAGGCTCACCCTCAAAGCTTGGCAGTGGATTTCCATCGCCCATATATGTATGGATGAAATGTCCCTCTCCCGCAACCGGTGCTGAGTATGCAAATGTATATCTGTTGCATGCATCAGGATTGCCGTTGTTGCTCTTTAAGATTGACATAGCGTAATTGAACTCGCCATTGTCAATATGCATGATTCCTGAAATTCTAGGTGTATAGTTAGGAGCGTCAGGCTCAAACTCTCTTGTCCTTAAGGCCTGCTCAAATGTCTGCTGCTTGTCCATCAGCTCATAGATAGTATCTGTCTGGTCACCGTTTGTGACAATTGTCTTGTTGCCGAGCACTCTTACAGGTGCGTAAATGATAAGACTTGGATCCTCAAGCTTTGAAGGGTCAAATGCCTGTGTTCTGATGCCCTCGCCATCCTCTACAAATACTCTGTTGCGGCTGTTTTCGCTTCTGCCCATGATAAAGTATGCTGTTACAGCCTTCTTACCATCCTTTGTGCGGCCGATTACGATACCTCTGCCAGGGTATGTTGTGCTTGATAATTCCTTTGCTAATGATACTCTTTCCATGTCATCCTCCATGTTTTCTGATAATGTGGTCTGCATCCCCAAATTACTCGGGATCTGCCGGAATAAAAAAGACCGTCTGAACACACATAATAATATAAAGCTCTGCAGGAAACTTATATAAATGTGCGCCCAGACGGTCGGCAATCAACTGTTATACTCCATGTGGTTATCCACTTCCGTCAGTCATATAACTGCCTTTATTTAATCATGTATTTTTGTCATTGTCAAGTACCACTTTAAAATAAGCATGCACTTATAAGTTATTCTTATAAGTACATGCTTGTAAACAATGCCATTATTTACTAATTTTTAAAGCTGTGAATAGGTGCCGGGATTCTTCCTCCACGGTTTACAAATGCATCACAAGAGAATCTGTTTACCGGCATAACCGGTGCACTTCCAAGGAGTCCTCCGATTTCTACCACATCACCTACATCCTTTCCGATTGCTGGAAGCAGTCTGCAGGCTGTTGTCTTTTGATTTATCATACCGATAGCCATCTCATCTGCGATAATTCCTGAAATTGTGGTGGCCTTTGTATCGCCCGGGATTGCAATCATGTCAAGTCCCACTGAGCACACACAGGTCATAGCCTCAAGTTTTTCGAGAGTGAGTGCACCATCATTTACGGCATCTATCATTCCCTGATCCTCTGATACCGGAATAAAGGCACCTGAGAGTCCGCCGACATATGAGGATGCCATGATACCGCCCTTTTTCACCTGATCGTTTAAGAGTGCAAGTGCTGCTGTTGTTCCCGGAGCTCCGGCTCTCTCTAAGCCTATCTCACAGAGAATATCAGCTACAGAGTCTCCGATAGCCGGTGTAGGTGCAAGTGAAAGGTCTATGATTCCAAATGGCACTCCAAGCTTCTTTGAAGCCTCCTTTGCCACAAGCTGTCCTACTCGTGTAACCTTGAAGGCTGTCTTCTTGATTGTCTCACAGAGCACCTCAAAGTTCTCGCCTCTTACCTTTTCAAGAGCAGTCTTTACTACTCCGGGTCCGCTGACACCTACATTGATGATGGCATCAGCCTCTGTCACACCATGGAAGGCTCCTGCCATAAACGGATTGTCATCAGGAGCGTTGCAAAATACTACAAACTTGGCACAGCCTGATACAGGAAGGTGTTTTGTCACCTCTGCTGTCTCCTTTATCATCTCGCCAATCAGCTTTACTGCATCCATGTTGATTCCGGTTCTGGTGGAACCTACATTGACAGAACTGCACACTCTCTCCGTTCTTGCCAGTGCCTGCGGGATCGAACGGATCAGATTCTCATCACTCTTTGTCATAGACTTTGACACCAGCGCCGAATAACCACCGATGAAGTTTACACCGACTTCTTTTGCAGCTTTATCCAATGTCTTTGCAATCGTAACAAAATCCTCAGGACTTTTGCATGCCGCACCGCCGATCAGTGCTACCGGTGTTACGGAGATTCGTTTATTAACGATCGGAATACCAAATTCCTGCTCGATCTCCTCTCCGGTCTTCACAAGATCTTTCGCAACAGTAGTGATTTTGTTGTAAATATTTTCATTTAATTTATCCAGATTGGAATCAATACACTCTAAGAGACTGATACCAATGGTAATGGTACGGACGTCAAGGTTTTCCTGCTCGACCATTTTGTTTGTCTCATTTACCTCAAAGAAATTAATCATTTATCGCTTTCCTCCCTAGATTCTGTGCATCATATCGAAGATTTCTGCTTTCTGACACTTAATAGATACGCCAATCTCTTCGCCTAATACATCCAGATCTTTCTGACAGTCTGCAAAACTTTTTGCAGCTTTTGTCATGTCAACGATCATCATCATATTGAAGTATCCAGATACGATGGTCTGGGAAATATCTAAAACATTTACTCCATTTTCTGACAGATAAGTACAGACTTTTGCAATGATACCTACTGTATCTTTTCCTACTACTGTAATAATGGTTTTATTTGCATTATGTTCCATGGTTCATGTCTCCTCACTGTATTCTGCCCGGTTCCATAATTTTTTCTCACGTTACCAAGCTAAATTGTAATTATGTTCCATCATAGCATACTCCTGTCTCTTATACACATCTCCGAGCCC
>ENA-OZZG01000925-OZZG01000925.1-human-gut-metagenome-genome-assembly--contig:-NODE-925-length-9004-cov-3.831266_pt1 | contig 9004 bp, 7 predicted proteins | sample MGYA00243645_ERZ654147 | MGnify/ENA primary metagenome ERZ654147 (study PRJEB26926, sample SAMN06165256) | human gut metagenome | biome: ENVO:00009003; feature: ENVO:2100002; material: ENVO:00002003... | reverse complement strand
CGTGGGCTCGGAGATGTGTATAAGAGACAGGGGTATAGCGATTTTGCTGTATCCTGTGTTTTAAATTAACTTTAAAATTAATTTGCAATCATTAGGGTAATCTATACTAATTCTCCCCATACATCTCCGGCCGCCTGTCCCTGAACAGTCCCCAGCTCTTTCTCTCACTCTCCAGCTCATCCAGATCAAACCTGTGGAGTATGAAGCCCTCCGATACTCTGTCCATCTCCTCAACAACCTCTCCGGTTGAGTCTGTGATAAATGAAGAACCGTAAAATGTCAGTGCAGAGCTCTGGTTTCCGTTTTCTGCACACGGTACAACCTCCTCCGTGCCTATCCTGTTTGCCGCCACTACCGGCATCAGGTTGCAGGCTGCATGTCCGGTCATGCACCGTCTCCAGTGCGGCATACTGTCACATTCCAGTATCGGCTCGCTGCCTATGGCTGTAGGGTAAAAAAGTATCTCTGCGCCCTTTAAAGCCATGCCTCTTGCCGTTTCCGGGAACCACTGATCCCAGCATATGCCTACTCCAATTGTTGCATATCTTGTCTTAAAAGCTTTAAAGCCTGTATTTCCCGGTGTAAAGTAAAACTTTTCCTGATAATAATGATCGTCCGGGATATGTGTCTTTCTGTATATTCCAAGCACCTCTCCGTCGGCATCTATCACCGCCACAGAGTTGAAGAGCTGTCTGCCCTCTCCTGCCTCATAAAAGCTCACGGGAATCACCACGCCAAGCTCCTTTGCAAGTGCTTTCATGCTCTGCATTGCATCATTTTCAGAAAGCGGCTTTGCATAGTCATAATAATCATACCGCCTCTCCTGACAGAAATACTGTCTCTCAAAAAGCTCCGAAGGAAGTATTATCTGTGCTCCTGCCTCTGCTGCGGCTCTTATAAGCTTTGCTGCTTTTTCAATATTTTCTTTTACATCACGGCTGCAGCTCATCTGGATTGCAGCAATTGTAACCTCTCTCATACTATTCACCTTTCTCATCCTGTCGTCTCACAATGGGCTTTTCCCAAGCCTCTGTGAGACCAAAAACGATTACAACCAATTAAATTTACTGTGGTATCTGCTGTGTGATACAGTGTATATTTCCGCCACCGACAATTATGTCGCGCGCATATATCGGATACACCTTTCTTCCCTCAAAAAGGCTTCCGATTGCTTTAAGCGCAGCCTCATCCATCACATCACCAAACTGCGGAATAAGCACGCCACCGTTTGTGATGTAAAAATTCACATAGCTTGCCGCCAGGCGTTCTCCTGCCTCGCGCTCATCCTCGCCCTCCTCAAAGGTGAAGCCCGAAAGCTCATATTCTGTGATACACACAGGCTTCTTTGGAATGTAAACCTTGTGAACCTCAATTTTTCTGCCTCTTGCATCAGTTTCATTTTCCAATATTTGAAGGTCTGCTGAGGACATCTGATACTGTGGGTCATCCTTGTCATCAGTCCACGCAAGCACCACATGCCCTGGGCTTGTAAATGCACATACGTTGTCGACATGCTCGTTGGTTTCATCATTGTATATTCCATAAGGAATCCAGATAATTTTCTCGGCACCGAGATAATCCTTTAATTTCTGTTCTATTTCAGACTTCGATAATTCCGGATTTCTGCCCTTGCTTAGCAGACAGCTTTCCGTCACTATCACAGTTTTCTCTCCGTCTGTGTGGATGGCTCCACCCTCTAAGACAAACGGATGCGCATCATACATATCGTATCCGGCTTTGTTGCAAAATAAAGCCGCTACTCTGTCATCCTTTGTCCAGTCTGCGTACAGTCCGTCCACCTTGCCGCCCCAGGCATTAAAACACCAGTCGATTCCTCTGACAGCGTCATCCTCATTTTTCACGAAGGTCGGCCCCACATCTCTGGCCCAGGCATCATCTGACTCCATTTGTATATATTTCACCGGGAAATTTTCCTGATAATTTTTCTGCTTTCTGACAGCTTCCACAACAGACCTTGCATTATCTATCACATCTGCCTCAGCGAGCACATATGCCTGCTCAGACTCTGCTATTGCACATATCACCTCCGCAAAAGCCTCTCTTGCCCGCCCGGCACCGTAAATCCATGAGCCCGGGCGCTTTGGCCAGATGATGATGGTACCCTTGTGTGGAGCATACTCTGCCGGCATATAAAAGCCGTCTGCTCTAGGACAGCCTGCATTTAAAATCTTCATATTCGAATCTCCTGATAACCTTACAATCGTTATTTTCATCCATTACTGCAATGTCCGGAAGCGGCATGCCGTTAAAGGTATTATTTTTGACCATCGAGTAGATTGCCATATCGCAAAAGCACAGCCTGTCGCCGGTTTTTATCTCTCTGTCAAATGAATAATCCCCTATCACATCACCTGCCAGACAGGTACATGAGGACAATCTGTAGGTATACTTCTTCTCACCCGGCTCGCCACTGTCCATAAGCGGCGGACGGTACGGCATCTCAAGCACGTCCGGCATATGGCAGGCTGCGGAGGTATCCAGAATGAGTATCTTTATGCCATTGTTTTCAACTATATCAAGCACCGTTGTCTCCAGATATCCTGCATCAAGCGCAACCGCCTCTCCCGGCTCCAGATAGATTTCCAGGTCGTATTTGTCACGCATATGCATAATGCATTTTTCAAGCCTCTCAATGTCATAGTCTGCCCTTGTGATGTGGTGTCCGCCTCCCATATTGAGCCACTTTAGACCATACAGCAAATCTCCGAATTTCTCCTCTACCGCTGCAAGGGTCGTTTCGAGCGCATCCGAATCCTGTTCACAAAGCGTGTGAAAATGAAAACCCTCTATACGTGATAAATCAAGCCCGTTTTTAATAGCCTTATCGAGTGCCTCTCTCGTTATCCCAAGCCTTGAGCCCGGCGCACATGGGTCATATATCTCATGCCCCTCCTGTGTGGAGCACTCAGGGTTTATTCTGAGCCCGACACTTATTTTTTTATCAGCCTTTTCTATTTTATCCCTGTGAAGCAGATACTGCGATACGGAATTAAATACAATATGGTCACATATTTCTACCAGCTCATCCATCTCCTGCGGCAAAAAAGCGGGACAGAATACATGGTTTTCCTTTCCCATTTCTTCATGTGCAAGGCGGGCCTCAAAAAGCCCGCTTGCAGTTGTCCCGCTTAGATATCTGCCGATAAGAGGATATTCATAAAATGCGCTGAATGCCTTCTGTGCCAGAAGAATCCTTGCACCTGTCCTTTGCATGACACCGTTTAATATCAAAAGATTTTCAGTTATTTTTCCCTCGTCTATCACATAACAGGGAGTTCTTAATTCATTTATCTTCATACCGGCCTCCGGACTAATCCATATGTACTGACTCATCCTCAGTCTTGTAGCAGTCCACAGGAACCGGATTCTCCACTACCTGCCAAGGCAGTCCGAACTTATTAAGAGCCTCCATGTATGGATCCGGATCCATCTCCTCAAGGTTGAACACTCCCGGCTTCTTCCAAAGTCCCTTTACCACCATCATGGCTCCAATCATTGCCGGCACACCTGTGGTATAAGAAATTGCCTGCGACTCAACCTCCTTGTAGCACTCCTGATGGTCACATACATTATAGATGTAGATTGACTTTTCCTTTCCGTCCTTGACACCTGTAAAAATACATCCGATATTTGTCTTTCCGACTGTACGAGGTCCCAAGGATGCAGGGTCAGGAAGCAGCTCCTTAAGCACCTGTATTGGCACTATTTCCTTTCCGTCCACCATGATCGGGTCTGTCCTTAACATGCCTACATCCTCAAGACACTTCATGTGCGTGAGGTAGCTCTGTCCAAAAGTCATGAAGAATCTGATTCTCTTTATTCCCGGAATGTTTTTGGCGAGCGACTCAATCTCCTCGTGGTGAAGCAGATACATATCCTTTTCTCCGACCTGATCAAAATTGTACTGCGCTCTCCACTCCATAGGCTTTGTCTCTACCCAGTGGTCGTCTGTCCAGTATGAGCCGTTCGCAGAAACCTCACGCAGATTTATCTCAGGGTTAAAGTTTGTCGCAAACGGGTATCCGTGGTCACCGCCATTGCAGTCGAGAATATCTATAGTATGTATTTCATCAAAATAATGCTTAAGCGCATATGCAGAATAAACAGAGGTCACACCCGGGTCAAATCCGCTTCCAAGAATAGCTGTAAGCCCTGCCTCCTTAAATTTCTCCTGATATGCCCACTGCCATGAATAATCAAAATATGCCGTAAATCCAAGCTCCTTGCAGCGCTTTTCGTAGATTGCTCTCCACTTTGGATCCTCAGTATCCTCACACTCATAGTTGGCAGTATCGATGTAGTCAACTCCACACGCAAGACATGCATCCATGATTGTAAGATCCTGATACGGAAGCGCAACATTTAAAACCGCATCCGGCTTGTATGCATTAATCAGCTCTTTTAATTCCTCCACATTGTCAGCATCAACCTTTGCAGTCTCAATCCTTGTGCCTGTCTTTCCCTCAAGCTTTGCCTTTAAATCATCACATTTTGTCTTGGTTCTGCTTGCAATCATAATCTCGGTAAATACCTCGCTGTTCTGGCAGCATTTTCTGATTGCCACCTGCGCAACTCCACCACATCCGATAATAAGTAATCTGCTCATTTTTGTCCCTCCTGATTCGCTTTGGTTATGATATAGTTTTTCTAATTTGTTTTACTTTGTTTCCTCTTCCTCGAGTAAATCCTCCACATATTTCGGAAGCATGAAGGCTCCCCTGTGTAAATGTGTTGTATAATACCAGGTTTTAAGTCCCAGTGCATCCCATCTTTTTGCATCCAGATCATAAAGCGGATGATATTTCTTCGATGCAAACCCAAACAGCCAGTAGCCTGACGGACAGGTTGGAATATGTGCCTGATATACCCTGCTTATAGGAAATGATTTATACACCTTTCTGTGCATTTTCCGGCACTCAAGCTCATCCTCATCATAAAAAGGGCTGCCGTGCTGGTAAACCATGATTCCATCATCCTTCAGTGCCTTATAACAGCTTCCGTAAAACTCTTTTGTGAAAAGTCCCTCCGTATGTCCGAGCGGGTCTGTGGAATCGTTGATTATCAGATCATATTCATCATGCTTTCTGCGTAAGAATCGCAGACCATCATCATAAAACATGGAAATTCTTTCATCCTCAAGTCCACATGCTACCTCGGGGAAAAACCGCCTGCATACATCGACAAACATCTTGTCTGTCTCAACCACATCAATATGCTCGACAGACGGATATTTGATAAGCTCCTTTGCCACGCCGCCGTCGCCGCCACCTATTATAAGTATCCTTTTTGCATTCGGGTGGACCGCCATCGGCACATGTGTGACCATCTCATCATATATAAACTCATCTGTGTCCGAAAAAACAATCTCGCCGTCCAGCGCGACCATTTTGCCAAACTCATATGATTTAAACACATCTATTTTCTGATAATCACTCTGCCCTGAAAAAAGCTGCTCCTGTATCCTTACATCCAGCTTGACATTGACAGTATGATATTGTGAAAACCACATTTGCATAGCTTTTCCTCCTGTTTACTGCTCCAATACCTTAAGATATTCTACCGCAGGATCCTCTGTTCCCTGCATTGAACAGCCCTTTTCCTTTGCGTAGACAATGTATTGCGCAATCTCTTTTGTGATAAGCTCTCCCGGTGCAAGAATCGGGATTCCCGGTGGATAACACATGACAAACTCACCACTTACAGCGCCTACCGCGTCCATAATTCGCACTGATTTCTTCTGCGAATAAAACGCCTCCTGCGGCGATACCGCCACCTTTGGATTTATGTACTCTCCCGACAAAAGTCCGGTCTTGTCCTTGCTGTAAAGGCGCTTGATATCCTCCAGCGCACCTACAAGCCTCTCTATATCCTGTATTCTGTCACCAATTGATATATACGCAAGTATATTACAGATATCTCCAAACTCTATCTGGATATCATACTCATCACGCAGCAGATCATATACCTCTATTCCGGCAAGCCCTATATCGAGTGTATAGATGGACAGCTTTGTCACATCATAATCATATATGCTTGAGCCGTTTACAAGATCACGCCCATACGCATAATAGCCGCCTATGGAATTAATCTCCTGCCTTGCATACTCCGACATCTGTGCCACCTTGGCAAAGGATTCCTCGCCTCTGAGTGCTAGATTTCTTCTTGATATATCAAGGCTTGACAATAGCAAATACGATGCGCTCGTGGTCTGTGTGAGGTTGATAATCTGCCTCACATAATCAGCATTCACATCCCTTCCGGTGAGCAGAATCGAGCTCTGTGTCAGGCTTCCTCCCGATTTGTGCATCGATACCGCAGACATGTCTGCCCCGGCTGCCATTCCTGATATCGGAAGCCCCTTTCCAAAATAAAGATGTGTACCATGCGCCTCATCCGTGAGCACCTTGATTCCCTTCGAATGAGCCAGCGCAACTATCGACTTAAGGTCAGAACAGATTCCGTAATACGTCGGATTGTTTACAAGCACCGCCTTTGCATCCGGATTCTCCTCGATAGCCCTCGCCACCTGGTCAATCTCCATTCCAAGCGAAATACCAAGCTTCGCATTCGTCTGCGGATTGACATAAACAGGTATCGCTCCGCAGAGCACGAGTGCATTAAGAGCACTTTTATGAACATTTCTCGGAAGTATAATCTTGTCTCCTGCCTTGCAGGTGGACAAAATCATGGCCTGCACCGCAGAGGTGGTGCCTCCTACCATAAGAAAAGCATTTGCCGCTCCAAAGGCATCCGCCGCAAGCTCCTCCGCCTCTCTGATTACCGAAACCGGATGGCACAAATTGTCAAGCGGCTTCATTGAATTGACATCAAGCCCTACACACTTTTCTCCGAGCAGATGCACCAGCTCAGGATTTCCCCTGCCTCTCTTGTGTCCCGGCACATCAAACGGCACTACTCTCTTCTTCTTAAACTCCTCAAGAGCCTCATAAATCGGCGCTCTTTCCTGTCTTTTGATATCCATTTACTTCTCCTGTATTTAAAAAGGATGATGCGTGCAAGCATCATCCTTTAGATTCGTCTTAACAACAGTAAAATCGTAACATATACTATGGAGTTATGCAAGAAATTACGTTTTATTTTTATATAAACACTTTTAGCCTTCCGACTATAAAGAGGAAGCCGGTACATGTGGAGTGTACCGGCTAAAAATATGAAAAAGATTAATATGAGTATTTCTTTTGTTTATGATGTCAGTATACAGGACAATTGTGAAAATGCTGTGTTTACTTTCTTACCCTTTTATAAACAAAATATTGCATTTTTTTTATTTTTACCAAGAACACCTGCAGATACCAGCCTATAAGCAGGACGCAGGCATATCGTATTGTAAAGACTGCTGCCGGCAAAACAGTGCAGGATGAGAGGGATGAGATTTATCTGAAGCTTGAATTATAGTACCTTCTATTCTGCCGGCCAGGATTTTCTGAGAGCCACATAGGAAATCAGGAAATTGGCAAGCCAGCCGACCGGTACAGCAAGCCAGACAAATGCAATACCGAAACGCGGCGCGCAGATTAAGGCAACCGAGAGACGGATTGCCAGGTTTACCATATTTGCAGCGAGAAACGGACGCATGATGCCAAGTCCACGAAGCACACCATCGGTGGCCATCTTTATACCCATAAAAATGAAAAAGAAGCCAAGCCATCTCATATAATCCCCTGATACCTGATATGCCAGGGCCGTTCCGTCTTTACCCAGGAATAATGAGGAAATCTGAGTACGCAGTGTTTCAATTACTATAAAAGCAAGCACTGCAAAACACAGGTCTAACACCAGCGCAGCGTGATAGCCTTTTTTGATACGTTCTGTCTTCTTTGCTCCGAGATTCTGGGAAACAAACGGAGAAACTGCATTTCCAATGGATACAAATATCAGTGAAAATACATTCTCTACCCTCATCGTTGCCGAATATCCTGCAAGCGCCTGTGTACCGAACGGATTCACAACTGCCTGTACTATCATCATGCCAATTGACACCGTAGACTGCTGGAGAACCGAAGGCACAGCAATCCGAAGCATAGAACGAAGCTCATGCCTGTCAAACCATTCAAAGCGACTTTTATACCGGCGCATCCTGCTAAAGAAAATCAAAAGTGAAAACACTGCAGATATTCCCTGAGCAATTAGAGTTGCAAGTGCAGCACCGAACACACCCAGATCAAGGCCTGCCACCATCCAAAGATCCATAAATATATTTAACACAGAGGAAAATATCAAAAGCCCCAACGGAATCCTTGACTCGCCAATCGATGTAAACATCGTTGAAAGTATGTTATACATAAACAGAAACGGAAATCCCACAAAATAAACCCTAAGATACAGCACTGCCTCATCCAGTATATCTGCAGGTGTCTGTAGCAAGCTCATCATTGAATGTGAAAAGAAAAAGCCAAAGAAACCCAGAAGTACGCTTAAAACCAGAAAACTAATCAGTGATGTTGATACTATTGTTTTCATTTTGCCGTAATCCCTGGCGCCGAAATAGCGGCTCACAAGTACACCGGCTCCTACACCGGCTCCCAGTGCTATACAGATGAACACATTCGTAAGCGCAGCACAGGCTCCAACTGCCGCAAGTGCAGAGGAGCCTACAAACTGACCAACAATGATTGAATCAGCCATATTATATACTTGTTGAAAAAAGCTGCCTAAAATCATAGGCATTGCAAAAACAGTCAACGCTTTAAGAGGCGCATCTGTAATTAAATATTCATCTTTTGACATTGTCTTATTCTCCTTCTATAGAGATTTATTTTATATCTTCAAAACACAAAATGCAAATGCCAATGGGAAAAGTACTTCCAAAACCATCCGAAAATTAGGTACATTAGAAGAACAGGGCTTCATGCCGGTATATGAACGTCAGGAAATCACTGATGATTTCCATGAAACCTGCGGATTTAAAACGGACTATCAATTCATAACAAAACGGAAAATGAAAGGAATTCAGAAAAAAAGT
>ENA-OZZG01000924-OZZG01000924.1-human-gut-metagenome-genome-assembly--contig:-NODE-924-length-9012-cov-5.007703_pt1 | contig 9012 bp, 7 predicted proteins | sample MGYA00243645_ERZ654147 | MGnify/ENA primary metagenome ERZ654147 (study PRJEB26926, sample SAMN06165256) | human gut metagenome | biome: ENVO:00009003; feature: ENVO:2100002; material: ENVO:00002003... | reverse complement strand
GGCCGAGGATGCGGCCCGCCGGGACGCTGAACAGATCGGTGGGCATGAGCAGGTCAGACGCAAGGATGACCGGGTGGTCGAGGGCCAGCCAGCTGCGGATCCGGTGGCAGAGGATGTTGGTGATGCGCTGGGTCACGTCGAGGATGTCCACGCTCCGCAGCTGCATGTAGGCGTTGTCCTTCATGGCGGCCAGCTGGGCGGCGTAGCGGCGGCCCACACGGTCCATCGCCTCGGCGGCACCGACGCCGGCCTTTATCTGGAAAGCCACCTCATTCATGAAGCCCTCGTCTTCCAGCATCATGCTCTGGAACAGGAAGATGGCCTGCTCCGAGGGCGCGGCGCGGCCGGCCATCTCGTCCAGCTCCTGCTGAGCCACTTTGATGGCGTCTTCCAGCGCCTGCTTTTCCTGTTCGGGGTGGAAAGGCCCCTCGCCGAACACCAGCGGCGGGCGGTCCAGTCGGCTGACCTGGCCCAGCACGAGACCGGGCGATGCGGTAAAGCCCTTATATACCTTCATGTTTCCATCTCCTCCGGCGGCACTCTGCCGGTCAGCGCCCGGCAGACCAGTGCCTGCAAAAAGGTGTTGGGCAGCAGAGCGGCCCGTGCGGCCTGCGCCGGGCCTGCTTCACCCTCGAACAGCGGCTCGAAGCTCCTGAGGCGTTCGAAGTCGCATTTTGCAAGGAAAGCTTCTCCCAAAGTACGGGTGGTGTAGTAGGGGGCGGGGTCTACGCCCACGTCCTCAGCCACGGCTTCCAGCGGGGCAAGCTCTGCATCCGAGAGTTTTGCCAGCAGGAGAGCAGCGTCTGCCGTCAGGGTGGAGGGGTGCTTTTCCCGCACGTCCTTCTGGACGACCTCGAAGGCCGCATGGAATGCGGCGGCATCCGCGCTGCTCTCAGCCCCGCTGTCCACAGCGTAGGCGCAGCCCCGCAGCCGCCCGAAGGCCCGCAATGTATCGTGGTAGCCCAGCTCGATGTTCCGCCGGGCGGTGGCGGGCTCGAAGCGGAGGATGTCGCCCAGCTCCCAGTAGCTTCGGATGAGGGTGGTGGGCAGGCCGGTGCGGTTGGGGCGGGTGATGCCCACACCCTCCAGGTCTACACAGACCAGCTCTTCTGCGCCCATCTTCTGGGCCAGCGCGGTGGGCATATTGTCCCGGTAGCCGCCGTCGAGGTAAGACACCCCGTCGATGGTGTGGGCCCGCAGGGCGGGGAAGCAGGCTGCAGAGGCCAGCAGGTAGTCTTTCACCTTGCCTTCAGGGATGTCTTCCAGCGGAAGCTCCCGGGCCTTGAGGGTCTTCTGCTCCACGGTCACAAGGCCCAGCCGGATGGGGCTTTTGCGGAGTTTCTCTTCGTCCAGCACCCGCTCGACGATCTCTTCCAGCGGCGTGACGTCCATGCCGCCCTGAGTCACAGCGTCTTTGAGGAATGCGTGCAGCTCGGAAAGCGGCGCATCCTCGGCGGGCAGCTCCATCACGTCCTGGCTGCGGATGGTCAGCCACATGTCCCGGGCCGTCTCGTAGAGGTCGAGGGCGAACATGGCGCCGTTCAGGCTGCCGACGCTGGTACCCGTAATGATCTGGGGCCGCCAGCCCAGCTCGGTCAGCGCCCGCCAGACGCCCACCTGATAGCTGCCGCGGGCGCCCCCGCCCGCCAGCACCAGCGCCTTTACGGGGGTGTTGTTCTGCGCCATGTTTTCTGCCTCCTTTGATGTGTTCCGGTTTTGCCTAGATTATAGCATATTTCCCGGGAGATTTCTCTCTGTTTTTGTAACAAAAAATGTGCTATAATAAATTCACCTTGCCAGAACGATTCAGGAGGACGACAGATGCACCGCAAGCAATGGATTTTCGACATGGACGGCACCCTCACCGACAGTATGACCGTGGTGTGGCAGGGCGCACCGCTGGAGCTGCTGCGCCGCTATGGCCGCACCGCAAGACCCGGCATCCACGATGTTCTGCTGAGCATGGGGATGGCAGAGGGCGCGGAGTATCTCATCCGCACCTACGATCTGCCCCTGACCCTCCGGGACTACGAGCCTGCCATGCGGCAGGTCATCCGGGATCTGTACAAAAAAGTTGAGTTGAAGCCCGGCGTCCGGGAGATGCTGGCCCGGCTGAAAGCCGAGGGCGTGCGGATGTGCATCTGCTCCAACACCTGGGCAGAGCAGTGCGAAGAGGTGCTCACCCGGCTGGGCGTCGCAGACTGTTTCGAGTTCTTCTACACCGCACAGGGCGCGAAGAGCAAAGCCCACTCCGAGGTGTTCCACGAAGTCCTCGAGCGGCTGGGCGGCAGCGAACCCGCCGACGCCGTCGTCTGCGAGGACGCCGTCTACGCCACCCGTACGGCCAGGCAGTGCGGCTTTTACCTCATCAACATCGAGGATGAGACCAGCGCTGCCGATCAGCCCGAATTGCAGCGCCTTGCCGACCAGTACATAACGGATTGGACACAGCTGGACTGGACAAAATTATAAAGCAATGGGGAGGCCCGGAAGGGCCTCCCCATTGCTTTATCGGAACTGCTTTTCCAGATAATCTTTCAGCGCCGTGCGGGCCGCAGGCTCCCGCCCGCGGGGGACAGGGACCCGTGCGCCGCTCTGCATCCAGAACTCACCCGCCGCCAGCTGGGACACCGCCGCCAGATTGACCACATAGGAGCGGTGGAGCTGGACGAAGCGCTCATCCGCCAAAAGCGGCTGTGCCACCTGCGCGAACGGCACCCGGACGGACAGGGACGGCACATCCTCGCCGCTGGCGAGATGGAAATGCACCACATGGTGGGTACACTCGAGGTATTCGATGTCCGCGAAGGGCAGCACCCGCAGACCCGACGCCGTGGCTACCGGGATGGCCGGGCCGTACTCCGGCTCAGCGGCCCGGGCCAGCAGAGCGTCCAGCTGTTCCGGCGGGACAGGCAGCAATAAATACTGCATGGCGTCCACCCGGTAGGCGCTGTAGGCGTGGGCGGGCGTGTGGGCCAGAAAAGCCAGCGGGCTGCGCCGCCCCCGGCTGCGGAGTGCAGCCGCCGCCTGCAGCGACGCGGCGGCTGCCGTGGACGGCAGCTCAATGAGGTACAGCTCGTACCGCTCCCCGGCGTCGTCCCGGGCCAGCAGGGCCTCCGGGCTGTCCAGCTGCTCGATGATGCAGGCGTCGTCCCGCCGGGCATAATAGTCGAGACACTGCCGCTCCACCCGGCTGCGGAGGACGCTGTCCGGGCTGCACACCGCGATATGAAATATCATTCCGAAGCCCCCTTTCGGGCCTGCCGCCGGCGCTTGCTTTTTCGGCCCGGCGGGAGTATCATTGCTCTGAGAAGCCGTTTTCATAAGCATTGCGCACCCCGCTCACGAAAACAGCTTCTGAAAAACAGAAGGAGAAACTGCTATGGAAATGCCTCTCGTCAGCATCATCGTCCCTGTGTACAATGCCCAGAGCCACCTGAGCCGCTGCCTCGAAAGCATCTGCGGGCAGGAGTACAAGAACCTCGAGCTCATCGTCATCAACGACGGCTCCAAAGATAAGAGCCTGCCCGTCTGCGAGGAGTTCCGCAAAAAGGACAGCCGCATCCTGCTGGTGGACAAGGCAAACTCCGGCGTGTCCGACACCCGGAACCTCGGCCTGAAGCTTGCCGGCGGCAAGTACGTCCAGTTCGTGGACAGCGATGACTACATCGCCCCGGACTACACGGCCCGGCTGGTAGAGGCGGCAGAGAAGACCGGTGCCGACCTCGTCATCTCGCCCTACACCATGGTCATCCCCGCCGGGGCGTCGAAGCCGGAACAGGTGCTGGAAAAGATCCAGGACGACCTCGGCGTCATGCACGTTGCACGCCCGCCGGAGAACCGGGAATACGGTTTCCTGCCCGAGGGCGTCTACGACAAGGACACCTTCGCCCGCCGCCTGATGGATAAGCCTGCCTCTTACTTTTACAGCGTGCTCTGGAACAAGCTCTACCGCCGCGACATCCTCACCCGGCACGACATCCGCTTTACCAGCGAGATGCGCTGGGCCGAAGACCTCGTGTTCAACATGCAGTATATCCAGTACGCCGAAGTCTTTGCGTCCATCCCGCAGCCCGGCTACTACTACGTCCAGAACCCTCAGAGCATCTGCCACACCCAGATAAAGCCTGCCACTCTGGTGCAGAACAAGATCCAGGTGTTCCGCTACTACAAGGACCTCTACACCCGGCTTGGGATGTATGAGCAGGTGCGGCCCCAGCTCTACAAATTCCTCATCGACATTGCCGAGAGCACTTACCCCTCCGGCCCCTTCAAGAAGGTCATCGACGAGGCGAAAGCCTACTGGAAAGAGCACAAGGCAGAGATCTCATCCTAAACAAAAGCGGGAGGCCCCTGCGGGGCCTCCCGCTTTTTTATTTACGCTCCGATGGCGGCACACTTCTTAGCCAGCCAGTCGCGCTCGTCCTCGGTCAGGTGGGGAGCCAGCTTCTCGAAGACCTCGCGGTGGTAGGCGTTCAGCCAATCCAGTTCGTCGCGGCTCAGAACGCCCGGGACGATGGGGGAGGTGGCGATCGGCACGAACATGATGGGGCGGAATGCCAGGAACTCGCCGTACTGGTTGGATGCTTTGTGGTAGCACTCCAGCTCATTCTCGATGCGGATGCCCACGACGCCGCCCTCATAGACGCCCGGCTCGTCGGTGACGATCATGCCCGGCTTGAAAACGGTGGTGTTGCGGCCGTTCAGGGCGTGGGGGCCTTCGTGGACATTGCCCACGTGGCTGACGCTGTGGCCGGTGCCGCAGCGGTAGTTGATGAGGTGGCGCCACAGCGGCTCACGGGCGATGGTGTCCAGCATATGGCCGTCGCAGTAGTCCAGCCAGACAGCCCGGGCGATGTCGATATGGCACTGTAAAGTCCAGGTGTAGAACAGGCGCTCGTCCTCGGTCAGCTCACCCAGCGGGTAGGTGCGGGTGATGTCGGTGGTGCCGTCCATATAGGTCGCGCCGCTGTCCACCAGCAAGAAGCCCTTCTTCTCGAGCTTTGCGTGGTCTTCCTCGGTGGCGTGGTAGTGCATCATGGCGGCGTTGGGGCCGTAAGCTGCAATGGTGCCGAAGCTCTCAGTCAGGAACTTGTCCTGTGCGCTGCGGTACTTGTGGAGGATCTCGTCGATGGTCAGCTCAGTCAGCTCTTCGCCGGCGGCCAGACGGTTCTCCAGCTCGATCTGGAAGCGCACCATAGCCACGCCGTCCCGGAGGTGAGCTTCGCGGGTGTGAGCCAGCTCGACTTCGTTCTTGACGCCCTTCATGGGCAGCAGGGGGTCGGCCTCGTCCTTGACGGTCAGAGCCGGGTTGCCCTGCAGGGTCTGGTAAACAGCGTAGTTGACGGAAGCGGGGTCGGCCAGAACGGTCTGCTCTTCGGTCTGGGCGGCGAGGACGGTAAGCACATCGTCGTACTCGGCCAGCTCCACGCCGTTTGCCTTCAGCTCCGCAGCAGCCTCGGCGCTGACGCGGGCGGTGTTGATGAAGAGGGTCGCCTTATTCGGGGTCACATAGCAGTAAGCCATGGCGTAGGGGGTGCATTGAATGTCCATCGCACGCAGATTGAGCAGCCATGCCAGATTGTCCAGCTTGCCCACCAGCTGTGCGGTGCAGCCCAGCTCAGAGAGCTTCGCACGCAGCTGGCCCAGCTTCTCGGCAGGGGAGAAGCCTGCGTACTCTTTCGGCAGGAGCCATGCCGGGGTGGCGGGCAGGGCGGGACGGCCCTCCGTCCACAGCTCGTCCTCGAGGTTCAGCAGCTTGATGGTGCCTTTCTTGGCGTCCAGTTCTTTCTGCAGGCTGCGCACCAGACCGCAGGAAGCAGTCAGGCCGCAGAGGCCCAGCTTGCCGCCCTCGGGCAGGACTTTGCCGCAGTACTGCTCGGCGGTCGGCACACCCGGCTCGCCCATCCGCATCAGCTGGATCTCGGTGCCGGCGATCTCCTTCTCGGCCTGCACGAAGTAACGGCCATCGGCCCAGACAGCGCTCTCGGTCATGGTGACGACGAAGTTGGAGTTCTCGCCATGGAAGCCGGAGAAGTAGGTCAGGGCAGTGTAGTGGTCGGGCATATACTCGCTGGCGTGCGGGTCTCCCACCGGGATGAGGTAGACGTCCACGCCGTTAGCCTTCATGGCCTCGCGCAGGGCGGCCAGACGCTCGGGAACGGTATTCATGCTCATGTCAAAAAGCCTTCTTTCTTTATTCTGCCGGAAAAACGTCCGGCGGCGATGGTTTGCTGTCCCTTATTGTATCATTCCGGGGCGCAGAATGCAATTCATGGGCGATGTTTTGACTTTTCGCGTTTTTCCGTGTATGCTAGGGTCGGAAGCTCTTTATAGAATGGAGGCGTTTTCATGGTATTTTCCATCATCATGCTCGTCTGCCTTATCGTCTGTGTTGGCATCGACTATCTGAGCCTGAAACGCATCGAGCGGAACGGCGCCCTACTGGGCGTCACACTGCCGCAGAATTCCGCCGAGCTGCCCGAAGTGCAGGACATCGTACAGCGGTATCTGCGCCGGCTGCGCACCATCTGCCTGCTCTGTGCCGCTGTGAGTGTCGGGCTGTTTTTCGCGCCCAATTCGCTGTTTTATGTCACGGTCTGGGTCTATTTCTTTTTCGGAAGTCTGGCCCTGCCGTATCTGCCCTGTCTGTGGGGGAACCGCGCTCTGCAAAAACTGCGGGATGCCCACGGCTGGCCTGCCGCGCCCGAGGACGCCGCATGGAAATACGGTCTGCTCTATTATGACCCCGACGACAAGCGCATCTCCGTTCCCAAACGTATCGGCAAAGGAAGCGCTGTCAATCTCGCCACCCTCCGGGGTAAAATCGCTATGGCGGTCAATGTCATTGCAATCGTCAGCATTCTGCTGGTTGGGCCGGTGCTGGGCGTTCTCGACCACACCCCCGCAAGGCTGGAACTGCAAGTGTCGCCCACGGTAGAGCTGCAATCCTACCATGGAAAGACTCAGAAGTACACGATTCCCATAGACGACATCACCGAGGTTCAGGTTTATTCCTCCCTGCCGGAGGCCGGCCGGATACACGGCCTCGATTTGGAGCACTACTGGCAGGGTTCTTTTGTCATGGTACACGACGGCACCGTGCATCTCTGCCTCGACCCCACCGCCGGGAAGTTCCTCCGGGTGGAGACGGAAGACGGCATTTTCTGGTTCACCGGCGAGACGGACGAAAAGACTGAGAAAATCGCCGAATGGATTATTGAAGAGATGGGGCAGACTGCCGATTGACACCGCATTTTTTGCTCCCTGCCTGCTTGCGGGGAGCTTTTGTTTTGCCCCTGCCGCCCGAAAACGCAAGCAAATTGCAAAAAATGTTACAAATTTCTCATCAAAAAGGCCGGTTTGCCATTGACAGCCTTGTTATAATAGGAGTGTAGGAATTTTACGGGTCAGCACTCAGCGGCCCGGACTGCTTGTAAGGCCCGACGGGCCTGCTGGGCAGCGCCTTTGCGGCGTCTGCATAAAAGAAAGAGGCATTTCAGACTATGACCAAGATCGATATTTTCTCCGGCTTCCTTGGCGCCGGTAAGACCACCCTTATCAAGAAGCTCATCAAAGAGTCCTTTGCCGGCCAGAAGGTCGTGCTCATCGAGAACGAGTTCGGCGAGATCGGCATCGACGGCGGCTTTTTGAAGGAGTCCGGCATCCAGATCAATGAGCTGAACGCCGGCTGCATCTGCTGCTCTCTGGTGGGCGATTTCCGCGCCGCTCTGCAGCAGGTGGTGGAGCAGTACCACCCCGACCGCATCGTCATCGAGCCCTCCGGCGTCGGCAAGCTGTCTGACGTGACCCGCGCTGTCGAGGGCGTGGCCGAGCATCTGGATGTTCAGCTGAGCAGCTTCGTTACCGTGGCCGACGTCAACAAGGTCAAGATGTATATGAAGAACTTCGGTGAGTTCTACGACGACCAGATCAGCCACGCAAGCTGCATCATCCTGAGCCGCACCCAGAACGCCACCGAGGAAAAGATCGCCGCCGCTGTGGCCATGCTGCGTGAGAAGAACCCCACCGCTACCATCGTCACCACCGCCTGGGACGCCCTGACCGGCGAGCAGATCCTGAAGGCCATGTCCACCAAGGACGACTTCAAGGCTGAGCTGATCGCCATGGCTGCCAAGGCCAACGAGGAGCACGCCCACGAGGACGAGGAAGAGGAGCACGAACACCATCATCACCACGACCACGATGATGACCATGATGAGCATTGCTGCTGCGGCCATCACCATGACCACGATGACGATGACCACGACGAGCATTGCTGCTGCGGCCATCATCACCATCATCATGACCACGACGCCGATGAGGTCTTCACCAGCTGGGGCGTCGAGACGGCCAAGAAGTTCTCCAAGGCTGACATTGAGCACGCCCTCACCGAGCTGGACACCGGCAATTACGGCATGATCCTCCGCTCCAAGGGCATCGTGGACGGCGGCGCAGACGGCTGGCTGGAGTTCGACTACGTTCCCGGCGAGTGGGAAGTCCGCGCACGCGGCGCAGACGTCGGCGGCAAGCTGGTGGTCATCGGCTCCAAGCTGGATGAAAAGGCCATCGCCGCACTGTTCGGCTGCTGATCGACCCTGAAAGGATAAAAGATTATGGCAAATGAGATCCCGGTTTACCTGTTTGTGGGCTTCCTCGAGAGCGGCAAGACCAAGTTCATTCAGGAGACCTTTGAAGACCCCAACTTCGACTCCGGCGACAAGACCCTTCTGCTGGTCTGCGAGGAGGGCGAAGAAGAGTACAATGAGAAGAAGTTCGCCTTCCCCGGCGTGACGCTCTACAACCTCGAGGACAAGGCTGAGCTGAACCCCCAGAACCTCGCAAAGCTGGCCAATGAGGCCGACGCAGGCCGCGTGGTCATCGAGTACAACGGTATGTGGATGCTGCAGGATCTGGCAAACAATCTGCCTGAGAACTGGATCGTCTACCAGTGCATCGCCACCGCCGACGGCACCACCGCCCTGACCTACGCCCGCGACAACTCCATGCGCA
>ENA-OZZG01000915-OZZG01000915.1-human-gut-metagenome-genome-assembly--contig:-NODE-915-length-9060-cov-4.223209_pt1 | contig 9060 bp, 9 predicted proteins | sample MGYA00243645_ERZ654147 | MGnify/ENA primary metagenome ERZ654147 (study PRJEB26926, sample SAMN06165256) | human gut metagenome | biome: ENVO:00009003; feature: ENVO:2100002; material: ENVO:00002003... | reverse complement strand
AATGTGACAGTTCACCAACCGGAGATTGTGCGAATGCCAGCCCAAGTATTCGCCGTTGAGTTCCGAATCGTAGATCGTCACGTTCTCCACCTCCCAGAAAGCATCTTTCGTGGTGATTTTGGCATTATGAATCTCCACATCTTTCACGTACTGGAAAACGTATTTACTGTCACTTTCCAATCCGTCGATGCGGATATTGCTGCTGAACATGAAGGGATAAGTGCCGCCATGCAGTTTCAGATTTTTGATATTCAGATTCCGGCAACGCCAAAACACTTCATCGGCATCGTTTATCTCCACGTTCTCGATTTCGATATCGTGCATCTCGCGGAACATCTTGGGCGCATCAATGCGTGTATTCGTCATTTTCAGATGGTCGGAGTACCATAGCGCCGAACGTCCTCCGACATCGAAGAAACAACGGTCGATAACGAAACCATGCACATGCCAGAAAGGATAATTCCCCTCGAACCGGCAATCAACGGCTTCGATGTTGCTGCACTCCTTGATGGCCGACTCTCCGGCACGGATGATTACATTTTCCAAACGTAAGTCATGTGATTCGAACAAAGGTCTTTCACCTCCGAATTCTGCATTTGATATTACTTTCATACTTTCCTTATTTTTAATTATTATTCATATTCGACTTATAACAGCGCAAAAGTACGAAGCGCCCTTTATGACCACTTTGCTTCAAGGCTCAATTTGCTTTGTTATAAAGTTTATCTAACAGAGGATGGTTCATGTTATAGTACTATAGATTTAATGAATTGGGCGGGAACACCAGCTGCTACCGTATTTGCTTCCAAATCTCTTGTTACAACCGCTCCGGCCCCGATGACGACATTGTCGCCGATGGTTACGCCTTGCAGAATCGTTGCATTGGAACCTATCCATACGTTCTTACCCAACACGATGGGTGCAGGATAGGTCGTATGACGTTCTTCCGGAGCCAAACCGTGATTGAGTGTGGCAAAGACCACGTTATGTCCTATCTGGCATCCGTCACCAATTATCACTCCGCCATGATCCTGAAAATGACAGCAGGCATTGATGAACACCCCTTCGCCGACGGTGATATTTTTACCGAAATCGGCATAGAACGGTGGAAATACCCGGAGCGATTCCGGTACCTCGTAACCGAATAGCTCGGAAAGTAATCCACGTACTTCGTCCTGTGTGTGATATGCTGTATTCAGCCGGAAAGTAATGCGCCGGGCTTCGTTGCTCATATCGTCCATAAAGCGGTGTATCTCCTCTGTATCGAGTGCCCTACAAGTCTTGACATATTCTTTGAATGCATCTGTTGTCATGCGTCTTATCTCCTTTCAATCTTCACGGGTATGTCTCCGGCTATACTTAATGCTTCGATACCGTTCCCGTCGATACGACCGATTTTAATCAGGTCGTTACTATGAGACCAACTCTTACAGAAAATAGCTACATTGCCCCACGGTGCATAGATTGTTATATCTCCGGGTGTGGGGGCACAGCCTCGTGTGACGCCTTCGGTTGTCAGAGCCGGATCAGGATAGAAAATCTTCTCCGTCATGTTGTTATAATCGTTCAGTGTTATTTCAAGAGGCAGGCGAGAGAGGAAATCCCGTGCGGCGGCATTGTCTTCCATCGTAGCGGTAACGGTACGGTCGCCGACAGTAATATTTACGTTCAAAGAAGATACATCGGGAGTTTCCGGTTGTCCGGGTCTAAACGGTTCGTCATCACCTCCGCCACAGGCCGCCATCGACAGGACGGTCAGCAGTAACAAAGGAATCAATAATAACTTTTTCATATTCATTTTTTATTGGGATTTACAATGATTGTTTCTGCCGGAATGCGTCGCATTGAATTTTCCCACTCTTTCATCTCCACATCTTCGACGGATACAGATACGAATTTGGCATCGACTCCGAGGGTTTCAATCAATGTGTTGCACAAATTTTCGGCTAATTTTTGTTTTGTTTCCCGATCTCTGCCGGGTAACATCGTTACTGCAATGTGTGGCATAGTCTTTTGTTTTTATTTGTTTTTTATCCGATGCAAAAATAGACGGTTTCCGCCACACGCTTGGTAGATAAATCCTCGGTATTTATACCCCAATTACGGATTATGCTTTTTTAGCAGGTAGAATTATCCCCGACAAATGAAAACTCCCATAATCGTTTGAATTACGGGAGTATAAAAGAGATTTTAAGTATATCTGTCATGCCGGGCACTCGATATCATAGAGCCGTTGCACCTCTTCCGGAGCGTGTAGGTCGAGAATCGTATTGTATCCCGTATTCATGGAAGCGATTGCGGTCATATCCTCCGGTGTCAGCATGAAATCCTCGATGTTGAAATTCTCTTCCATCCGCTGGCGATGTACCGATTTGGGAATGGCGACAATTCCGTGCTGCAAGTGCCAGCGTAGTACGACCTGTGCTGCCGATTTATTGTATTTGCGACCGATGCCGGTCAGAATATCGTCCGTGAACAATCCGTTCCGTCCTTCGGCCAAAGGTCCCCATGCCTCCGCTTGTACACCGAGTTCCTGCATAATTCGTATCGCTTCGGTTTGCGGAGTATAAGGATGCGCCTCTATTTGATTTACCGCCGGAATAACTCTGGTATTATGGCATAAATCCAACAATCTGTCCGGTTCGAAATTGCACACTCCGATAGCCCGTACACGTCCTTGAGCATAGAGTTCTTCCATAGCCCGCCATGCGCCGTAATAATCACCGAAAGGCATGTGGATGAGATAGAGATCGAGGTAATCCAGCCCCAAACGGGTGAGCGAAGCCTCGAATGCCTGCAATGTCTGTTCGTAACCCATTTCCGAAATCCATGCTTTGGTCGTGATGAACAGTTCTTCACGCGGAATGCCGCTTTTCCGAATAGCCGTACCGACCGCCCGTTCGTTGCCATAGACCGAAGCGGTGTCGATGAGTCGGTAGCCTACGGCAAGCGCATCGGTAACAACTTTTTCGCACTCGGTGGCATCGGGTATCTGAAAGACACCAAAGCCTTGTACCGGCATCTTTACTCTGTTATTCAATTCTTTGAAATCCATATCCTAATATCCTTATAATCAGTTTTTCAAAATATTCAATCATGATTGTAGATACACTCCGAATCCATTCCAATAACCTGAATAAGAAACATTATCTATTGCATGAAGTTATTGAGTTTGTTGGCCGGATTGAGCGGCTTCTGGTCGGACAATACCAACGACTTGACCATATGCAGTGTCCCTTGCTTGTACTTCTGAAAATGTTCCGAAGCGATATGCTTCTCGTAAGCCTCGCGGCTTGCATAGGTTTCGAGAATCGTTACCTTGCAGGGGTTCTCCTTTTCGCCGACCGCATACATCGTCAGCACACCCGGTTCGGTGCGCAGGGAGATTTCGCCCACTTCAGTTGCGTATTTCATATACTCGTCAAGATACTGCGGGTAAACCTCTATTTTCGACAACCGCACGATGCCATCAGCGCTCATCGGCTCTTTAGCGCACATACCCGGCTGCTTATCCAGATTCAGACATTTGCCAATGATCTCTCCTGTCGCAAGATAGGAGTAGGTAGGGAACTCGAACAAGACGGGTTTCAGTTTCGTATAGTCGAGTTTGCTGTCGCTGTCGAGCACGTCGGAAGCGGCGTATGTATTGACTATCGCGCAAATGAAGTTGTCGAAACCCTCGGTTTCATAAATATCCACCACCTCGCACTCCATCGTGAGCGGCGATGCGTCGATGACGGGCGTACCGTATTCGCCAGTGTGGTAGGCGAAGACTTCCGACTTATCGACCATCGCACCGCTTACGCTTCCTACATAATCGGCCTTCGGCAACATCTCACGGCTCACGAGATTGACGGAAAGCCGTTTCGATTGCTTGATACCTTGGTTGGTGTAGTGGCTTTTGCTCATGCTGGCCAGTATCCGGTCATGGTCGATAACGCCCGTGTGTCCCACCACGAGCCAGTTTACTTTCCCTTCGACCTCTGCCCCGACTACCGTCATCGGCTTGGGATAGAGTGCCAACAGGTTTCCGAGATTTTTCTTGTTCGTTTCCATAATATCGGGTTGAGCGGTGTTCTCCTTCACGACCGTACTGCACGACGACATGACAAGCAGCGACAGAACACCCAAAATCGTTTTTACCATAATTGATTTCCTTATTTATCTATTTGACTTTCGGTGAACGGGTCGGCACGATGCCCCATCAGGTCTATTTTCGTATACTCGCGGTCGAACTCCTCCATTTCCCAAGCCGAGAGACGTACAGTTCCCGCACCGAGCAAATCATCCAAATGTGCCGGGGTGGTTGTTCCGGGTATAGGAGCGATCCACGATTTGCGCGACAACATCCACACGAGGGCGAACTGCGCCGGAGTAACCCTTTTCCGTTCCGCCCATTTTCGCACCAAAGCCACGAGCGGCATATTGTGCTTCAGGGCTTCGGGCGTGAACTGCGGCAAGTTCCAGCGGCGGTCGCCCTCGTAGAAACGGCTGTTCTCGTCGATTACACCCGTGAGGAACGCACGTCCCAGCGGACAATAAGGCACGAAGCCGATACCGAACTCTTCCAACATCGGGAAGATTTTGGTTTCCGGCTCCCGCCACCAGATGGCATACTCGCTCTGTACAGCCGAAAGCGGGCAGACGGTGTGCGCCCGGCGGATGGAACGCGCACTCGCTTCCGATAGTCCCCAATGCAGCACTTTCCCCTCCTGCATCAAATCCTTAACTGTCCCGGCCACATCCTCCATCGGCACTTTCGGATCGACACGGTGCTGATACAGCAGGTCAATATGGTCGGTGCGCAGGCGTTTCAGCGAACCTTCCACTGCCCGGCGGATATGGTCGGGACGACTGTTGATGGCGGTCGGTTGCTTCTCCTCGACGCCGAAGCCGAATTTCGTCCCGATTTTCACTTTGTCGCGAAACGGTGCGAGTGCCTCGCCGACCCACTCTTCGCTGGTGTAAGGGCCATAGACCTCCGCCGTATCGAAGAAAGTGACGCCTTTGTCGTATGCCCGGCGAATCAGAGCGATCATATCCTTTTTGTCGTACTTCCCGCCGTAATAACCCACCATCGGCAGGCAGCCCAGACCGATGGCCGATACATCCAATCCTCCGAGTTTACGATACTCCATTGTGTCGCCCATATTCGGTGTATTTTCATCAGACTGATTTCCCGTCAAAGAGAACGAAGGAGTTTTGGCAAACACACGGGAAACACCAGTCGTAGCTCCGGCTGCGAGTAGTGCAAAACTCGATGCCGTCCTTAAGAAATTTCTGCGATCCATAATCTTCTATTTTTTCATTGTTCATTTTCTGATTGCAAATTTACCACGATTGAATAAGCCGGCTTGTATACGATTTACGGATATTTATACCCGAATCCTCGATTCTACAATAGGACCGTATGTAATTCAAATCAAATGAATTACTTTTGCTCGAAAGAATTTAAATAAACGCTTATGGAAGAAGTTATAAAACTCGATGAAATAGATAAATACAACAAACTGTTCGGACTCGAAACACGACATCCGTTAGTGAGTGTAGTCGATTTGTCGAAGGCAACGCAGTGGCCGGAACACTTTAAGATCAACTATGGTGTATATGCCCTTTATCTGAAGGACACCTACTGCGGAAACATCATGTACGGACGTCAGAATTACGACTATCAGGACGGTACGATAGTTAGTTTCGCCCCCGGTCAGGTGGCAGAGACCGAGATGCTGAAAAATACTCAACCGAATGCCCATGGCATTCGGTTCCATCCCGACCTAATTCGGGGCACCGCACTCGGTCAGGAAATTAAGAACTACTCATTCTTCTCTTATGAGACTCGCGAGGCGTTGCATCTTTCAGAGGAAGAACGTGAAACCGTAATGGACTGCCTGCATAAAATAGAGGCAGAACTGAAGCATAGTATCGACAAGCACAGCCGCCGGTTGATTTGTGCCAATATCGGGCTACTGCTCGACTACTGTATGTGCTTCTATGAGAGGCAGTTCACCACACGAGAAGAGGTAAATAAGGACATTGTCGTTCGTTTCGAGCGACTGTTGGACGAATATTTCGACAGCGATACCCCGATGCGCGAAGGATTACCGACCGTCAAGTATTTTGCCGACAAGGTATTTCTATCTGCGAATTATTTCGGAGATATGATTAGTAAACAGACAGGGCAGACTGCTTCGGAATATATTCAGAACAAACTGATCGAGCGGGCTAAAGAGGCCCTGCTTGGTACAGACAAGACAACGAGCGAGATTGCTTACGGGCTGGGATTCCAATATCCGCAGCATCTAAGCCGGATGTTCAAACGGGTGACGGGTTATACGCCCAATGAATTTCGTTCTCAAAACTAGTCTTTATATAGCAAGCTATGAATGAACTGCAATTTCCCGGACTTTATATTGACGACCCGGCCAACTCTCATGAGATTCTTCCATACTTGTACCGGTCGGGATACTATTGTTTGATATTGACAGACTCACTTGCCGAAGTCTGTACAAAGTATGGCCGATTGCATTACGACTACTGCGATGGAACGTTCATCGGTTATCGTCCGGATACCGTCTGCATGGAAATATTCCATCCCGACCTGTTCAAGGGAAGAATACTTGAAAAAAACGATTGAAGAATACACATTCCTTTCATATGCACTCAAAGAAGCATTGCACGTATCTCTGAAAGAGAAACAGATACTCTCTTCGTATGTCGATGATATTCGTAGGGAGCTTCATTACGATACGGATTCCTATAAACATACTATTCTGACACGGCATATCATCCGTTTATTAGATTATGCCACCCATTTTTACGAACGGCAGTTCATTGTCCGTGAATTGAATAATGAACGATTGATACGACAATACGAAAAACTTGTCCGGCAATATATCGACGAAGGAAAACTGACACAAGAACCACTTACATCCGCTTATTGTGCCGAACAGCTTCATTTATCAGAAGCCTACTTCAACGATTTGCTTGAACTGCAACTCGGACATAAGCACAACTGCCATATCCAACTTCAACGTATCGAAATAGCAAAAGAGAAACTACGTTCCTCTGGAGAATTTCTTTCTCAAATCGTGTATGAACTTGGATTTCCTTCGGTGCAATATTTCAGTTTCATTTTCAAAAAGATTACAGAAATAACGCCAAAAGAATATAGATAGTGGAATTAAAATTAATATACAAGAAAAGTAGTGTCATAAGGTGATAAAAAACGGCAGACCCTACCAGAATCTACCGATACAAGAATAGAATTAATTTACTGACATTTAGTCATGGAACATCTCTAAACGATATCAGAAGGCTTCCGCAAACTGAAATACAAAGCCTCCGGTCTGTTTACCGAATCCATAATCAATACGGATATTGACATTATGCTTGAATTCCAGCCGTAGCCCTAATCCATAATTGGGCAATACGGTTCTCAAATTAAATTTCTGAAACGAGGGAAATACGGTTCCACCACCGCACCATGCCACACATCCTAATCGCTTATAAATTTGCTGTCTCAATTCCAACTGAACTGCAATCTGGTTATTATCCATATAACGACCTGCATAGTAGCCCCGCATCCGGCTCGTTCCACTGCCTATTTCTTCACGTAATGTCCAAGGAATACTGCCGTTATTGAATTGTCCGTACAAGTCAAAGGCAAAAACACTTCCCGGCCATGCTTGCCGATAAGCATCGAGAATAGCCGTAGTGCTGAAAATCGTCTTATTGTGGCTGCCCGTGAACTCGGGATAAACCACTTCCCGTATTATCGCATAAATACCTCGTTTGGGGTTCAATATAAAATCTCGCGTATCGTATTGTAGGGATACCCCCATCCCGGTTAGAAAATAAGAACTCCTCTGACCTTCCAGATAAGTTGAATTCGTTAATTCCGATACGCTGGTATAGTTCATCTTAAAGGTGGCTCCGATATGGAAATCGGAGGTCAGTCTATACACGTAATCGGATTCCCAGTTTATCATCTGCCGTTTGTAACCCGACATCGGATTCCGAGTGTACGCATCATAAGAGACACCCCAGAAGTCCAGATTCTTGTTTTGAAACTGTACCAGATAGGACAAACGGGAACGATTGCCTTTGAAGTGGTTATTGCCTTTAAGGGTTATTCCGTAAAATCCCTTGACGGTTACGCTGCCGGAAATGGAAAAGTCCGATGGCTGCATGGTAGAATCTCTTTTATCCAAACGGTATAATGCCGTTGCCGCACCACCAATACCAACTCCTCCTTCGCGGGTATAACATGGGGCGACTACAAAACTCATGTCCATCTTTCGTTCGAATGTCCGATCTACATTCCCATTGATAAGGCTGTTCCAATATTTTCTGAATTTCGTTGCCTGGACCGTATCTTCTTGTGCGTACGCTGATGGATGATAAGCCATGCCGGTCAAGGTGACAACAAGGGAAAGAATAATCTTTTTCATATATGCTGACAAGGATGAGAATTATTTGCCGAAACGATAGGCCACGCCGACACTGACTGTTTGCGGGTGCATCTTTATATCACTGCTGTTTTCATCGAGCTGGTTGGTTACACTCGCCTTATAAGTTGCATGCAATTGCAGCCCGGACGGAAATTCATAGCCTATCTTGATGCCGAACCCCGTGTTGGAATCGCGCAGAGGAGCCAGACCCGAACTTTCATTCTTTTCATAAAGATTCGACTTCCTGCCATTTTGCTTGAACACGGCATCGAATCCGAACTCCGTGTAAGGCCCTATTCCGGCAAACAGGCGTCCTCCCCTTGAAAAATTATAATGATACATTACATAAATGGGAACTTCCATGCCCCAATAACGGAACAAGCCGGTCTGATTGTCCCATTTGAAATCCGAGTTTTTATGGTGAAACAGCATCTCGCCTTGTACCGAGAAGGATGTATTGATTCCAAAATTCATGAACCCGCCGACGGTAAAGCCCGCTTTCATCTTGCTGTTTCCACCTCTGGCTCCGGAATGAAGGAAGTTGGACAGATTGGTTTCCACAATAGCTGTCTCTTATACACATCTCCGAGCCCACGAGACAAGAGGCAAT
>ENA-OZZG01000914-OZZG01000914.1-human-gut-metagenome-genome-assembly--contig:-NODE-914-length-9067-cov-3.654794_pt1 | contig 9067 bp, 5 predicted proteins | sample MGYA00243645_ERZ654147 | MGnify/ENA primary metagenome ERZ654147 (study PRJEB26926, sample SAMN06165256) | human gut metagenome | biome: ENVO:00009003; feature: ENVO:2100002; material: ENVO:00002003... | reverse complement strand
TAAGTTCTCTGTCTTGCGACAGCTTGTTTATTCTATCAAAATGTTTTGCATTTGTCAAGAACTTTTTTCATAACTTTTTCAACTTATTTTCAAAGCAATATCTATAAAGTCATGTCTGTAAAATGTAACTCACAAGCTCTACAACTCAATGTGTCTCGCGAGTCAGCTTTGATATAATATCATCCTGGCACACATATGTCAACGGATTTTCTGCAATTAATTAAAGTAGTAAAACTATCTTAAAAAGCACAAATTTTCTAAATTGTCTGTTTATTATATACAATTCTCACAATTACTATCTGACAGCCTCTATCGCTTCCTTGATATTTGCCACACCGACAATCTCAATTCCATTAATATGCGACACTCCTGCAAGACACACTTTGGGAACAATACACTTTTTAAAGCCAAGCTTCTTTGCCTCAGCCACACGCTGCTCGGACATGGTAACTCCGCGTACCTCTCCGCTTAAGCCCACCTCTCCAAAACATATGGTATCCTCACGCACTATAATATCCTTTTTGCTTGATGCGATTGCAAGCACTATCCCAAGGTCTATCGCCGGTTCGTTCATCCTTATACCGCCTGCTATATTCACATAAGCGTCACAGTCTGACAGTGGCAGGTTGGCTCTTTTTTCAAGGACCGCCATGAGTAGATTTACTTTATTATAATCTGTACCATTTGCTGTACGCCTTGGATTATTAAAAAAACTGTGACATACAAGAGCCTGTATCTCGAGAAGTATCGGGCGGCTTCCCTCTATGGAACATGTGACAATTGATCCTGATGCTCCCTCGGGCTTACCGCTAAGCATATACTCCGACGGATTTTCCACCTCAACAAGCCCCTCCGCCTTCATTTCAAATACGCCTATCTCATTGGTCGAACCAAATCTGTTCTTAACGCCTCTAAGTATCCTGTACGACTCATACCTGTCACCCTCAAAATAAAGCACAGTATCAACCATATGCTCCAACGTCCTCGGCCCCGCAACCGCACCATCCTTTGTCACATGTCCTACTATAAAAACAGAAATACCCAGGATCTTTGCAAGCTGCATAAGCACTCCGGTTGTCTCCCTGACCTGTGAGACACTGCCCGGTGCCGACGCTATCTCCTCATTGTACATAGTCTGGATGGAATCTATTACAACAACCTCCGGTTTTTTTCGTTGAATCACGTCCTTTGCTATATCAAGACTTGTCTCACATAAAAGCTCCAGCGAATCCGTAAAATCACCAAGTCTGTCGGCACGCATCTTTATCTGATGCAGTGATTCCTCACCTGACACATAAAGTAATGGCACCTTTTTTTTTGAAAGCTCCCTGCATACCTGAAGTAGAAGCGTGGATTTTCCTATACCCGGATCTCCTCCCACAAGCACAAGTGACCCCCTCACAATTCCTCCGCCAAGCACTCTGTCAAACTCAGCTATACCTGTCACTATACGCTCCTCTTTCTCGCTTTTTACTGCCGAAAGAGGCAGAACCTGTACCGCCTTTGATTCTTTTTTTACTTTTCCCGACGAACTTATCGACTTTTTATCTACGGTTTCCTCTACAAATGTATTCCATTCCTTACAGGCCGGGCACTGTCCCATCCATTTTGCCGATTCATAACCACATTCCTGGCAGAAAAATACAGAGGTCTTTCCTTTTGCCATATTGTTCTCCTTTATAAAATACAAAAAGCCCGGCTTTCACCGGGCTAAAAATATGCTCTATTTTCTTGATACTTTGATATCGACTGAATCAACACCCTCAAGCTCTACGCTTAAGCTGAGCTTGCCGCCGAGATTTGTCTTCATAGTACCTGCAACAGCTCCAGCTATATCAATTTCGTACTCTGTCTCCTCTTCAAGGCCAAGAGTAATCTGAGCATCCTCAGGTCCCTCCACAGTAAATGTCACTGTATCAGCAGTCTCCTCGAAATCCATAACCGCTGTTCCCGGAACAGACTCGTATACAAAGAGTCCGTTTCTTTCGAGCTTTGTAATCTCCTTAAAGGTCTTTACCTTGTAGATATCTCCATCCTTCTCAAAATTGTCAAGCTTTGCCTTTGCAGCCAATGTATAATCTCCGAAGCTGAGCTTTCCGTTTTCCTCAGTACGGATTAATTCACTTATTACAGCCATTTTTATCCTCCCGTAGCTATATTGATATATTAATTATAAATCCAATTCTACTCAACAGTCAATGAAATTTGTTTGTTTTTCGTAGAAATTATTACCTTATTGCCGCGCTTAATTTTGCCGGTAATAATATCCTCTGACATACGGTCTTCAATCTCCTCCTGAAGTTTTCGTTTAAGAGGTCTTGCGCCATATTTTCTGTCATAGGCTTTATCCACGATAAAGGATTTTGCACTGTCGCGCACTGTGAGCTCTATATCAAGCTGTTCTTTACAGCGTTTCTTAAGCTCCTTTACAAGAAGTGTCACTATATGCTTCATGTCATCCTTGTTGAGAGCTCTAAATACAATAGTCTCGTCGATTCGGTTCAAAAACTCAGGTTTAAATATACGGCGGACCTCCTCCATGACACTGTTCTTCATACGCTCGTGATCCTGCTTTTCATCCTCACCAGCGCCAAAACCAAGGCGCTTTGGTTCTATAATAGAAGAAGCTCCTGCATTTGATGTCATGATGATTATTGTATTCTTGAAATCAACCGTGCGCCCCTGTGAATCAGTGATTCTACCATCATCAAGCACCTGTAAAAGTATATTGAACACATCAGGATGTGCTTTTTCTATCTCATCAAACAGTATAACAGAAAAAGGATTGCGTCTGACCTTCTCTGAGAGCTGTCCGCCCTCCTCATGGCCCACATATCCCGGTGGTGAACCAATCATCTTTGAAACACTATGCTTTTCCATGTACTCTGACATGTCAACACGTATCATGGCATCTTCTTTGCCAAAGACAGCCTCAGCAAGCGCCTTTGACACCTCCGTCTTACCTACTCCTGTCGGTCCCAAAAACAGGAATGAGCCAATCGGCTTCTTAGGATCCTTTAAACCAACACGGCCTCGTCTGACTGCCTTTGCAACAGCAGAAACAGCCTCCTCCTGTCCTATTACACGCTTGTGAAGTATCTGTTCAAGCTTTGCAAGTCGTCCTGCCTCTGACTCTGTAAGCTTATTTACAGGTATTTTGGTCCATCCCGATACTACATCCGCTATCTCATTTTCGCCGACTACAGGCTGATTTTTGGCTCCTGTGCGACGGTTCTTTCTCATAAGCTTCTGCTGTTTATTTTCAAGTACTTCCTTTTCTGACATAAGCGCGCCGGCAGCTGCGAGATCTCCTTTCGACAAAGCATTTTCCAACTGGTTCTGCTTATCTGTTATCTCTTTTTTCAGTGCAAGCAGCTCGTCAGATGATGTCAGATTCTTAAGCCTTATCCTGGCTGCCGCTTCATCCATCAGGTCTATCGCCTTATCAGGTAAAAATCTGTCATTTATATATCGTGTAGAAAGGTTTACTGCTGCTTTCACACCCTCATCTGTTATGATGACACCATGATGCTTTTCATAGAGTCCCTTTAATCCTGTGAGTATCTCTATTGTCTCATCCACACCAGGCTCCTCAACCATCACCGGCTGGAAACGACGCTCAAGCGCAGCATCCTTTTCCACGTATTTGCGGTACTCTTCTATGGTAGTGGCGCCGATTACCTGTACCTCGCCTCTGGCAAGCGCAGGCTTTAATATGTTAGATGCATCTAACGAGCCTTCTGCTCCTCCTGCACCTATTATAGTGTGAAGCTCATCAATGAAAAGCAGTACATTTTTGGCATTTGAAACCTCGCTTATCACCTTCTTGATACGCTCCTCAAACTCACCACGATACTTTGATTTGGCTACAAGCCCGGACATATCAAGAGAAACCAGTCTCTTTCCCAAAAGAATATCCGGAACATTGCCACTGACTATATCCTGCGCAAGTCCTTCTACTATAGCGGTTTTGCCCACTCCCGGCTCTCCAATCAGACATGGATTGTTTTTGCCACGACGGCAGAGTATCTGGATAACGCGCTCCATCTCCTTTTTTCTGCCTATAACAGGGTCAAGAAGCCCTGCCTCTGCCATATCTGTCAAATCTCTGGAATACTGATCTAATACAGGAGTCGCAGAATTGTATGATGTATTGTAGCTTTTCATCAGATCCTTGTATGCAGACGGATCCTCACCCATCGCGCCAAGAATATCTATAAACATCTTCTGACTGTTAACACCCATGGTGTTTAAAAGTCTTGCAGCTGCACAGTCTCCCTGCAGTACTATAGCCATCAGCAAGTGTTCTGTACCTATCTCATTGCACTCAAATCTATCGGCTTCCTCCGATGCACGCTCCAATACTCTCTGTGTCCTTGGTGAATAGCCATCCCTGTCCATCACTTCGATGTTATCCCCCGGTGAAATCAGGTCTTCAATCATCGAAATAAGCTTATCATATTCCACATTGCAGGCTGTAAGAACCTCAGCTGCCACACCAGTGCCCTCTTTTATAAGACCAGCCAGTATGTGCTCTGTTCCAATATAGCTGTAATTCATTTTCTTTGATATACGTGCAGCCAAATCTATTGCTTTTTTAGCCTTACTTGTATATGGTTTCAAGTCATATCCTCCAGTCATATTCACTAATTTAAGTCGATGAACTGCAAATCATCATCTTTGCTGTCATCTTCATTGTCATCCTTTGCACTGCTGTCTATAGTCTCAGACGGCTTATTTCCCTCATTGACAAAGCCATCAAGTGCCATTTGAACCTGATTCTTCAAGGTATCATCATCTGCAGCATTCTCCTGATCTGAAGCCTCTTTTGAATCAAAATCAGTTTTTTCATTCTCAGCAGTTTTCTTTAAATCGGATGTAATTTCTACGGTTCTTCCAACATAGGATGCATTTGATATATTTTCATCCGTAGCCATCTTTTGCTCATCTGCAGCACCTTCCGCTGTTTCTTCTGTTGTTTCTTCTGCGGCTTCTCCTGCCGGCTCTTCTACAGCTTCTTCTGCTGTTTCTTCTGCCACTTCACCTGCCGGCTCTTCTACAGCTTCTTCTGCTATTTCGTCCGCAGTTTCATCAGTTGCTTCGTCCAAAGCAACATTTGATACATCTTCTGCATCACTATCATCATCTTCTTCATCGTCTACTGCTTTATACCTTCTGTTTTTCACAGCTGATACAATAAGCAACAGTAATAAAATAAAGATAATAAGAACCAGTATTGCAGCTAAAACAAGATATTTATTGGCAATTCCCGGGACAAGCTCGCTCTTTGTTGTATCGTTTTCATCCTGTGCCACTGTAGGTGTACTGAGCTTGGTTCTCATATATGTGCCATCTACACTATCATATGTGTACCAGCCACTCTCACCATTGTCATTCATAGCGTATACGAGGTAAAAATCCTTTGTCTGATCATCGGTTTTTTCGACTTTGGTCTGGTAGGCTGTTGCCACACCCTTGCCCTCTATAGAGAGCGATATCTCATTATATCCTTCAGGCACATCATCCACCTTAGGCAGTAAAACCACTATAAAATGTGACTCTGAATTGATACGGACAAACTCATATGCTGTATTCTGTGCTGCATCATATACAAAAAGCCCATTGCCGCTTTCCGACTGTAAATACACAAGCGTGATATCACCAAAGGTGCCATGAAGGGTATTGTATTCAAGTCCGTCAATCACTGTCTTTGAGTGCTCAAAGCCTTCAGGAACAACATCCTCCGGAATGTCATTTACCATAGTCCACTCTGTGCCATTTATATCGAACTTCTTCCAGTTATCCTGCTTATCTGCATTCTCCGGATCATCCTCGGCTCTTCTGGTAACAACTATATTGTATGTGCTTGTGCTGCCGTCCTCTGCTGTCACAACAACGCTGACCGTATTCTCTCCAACCTCAAGTGAATCATTGCCTGTGACGGATGTCACACTCGCCTTGGAATCAGCCGGATTTGCTGTAACCGCAAGGCTTGAACAGCTGTAATCTACTGTAGCTGTGTAATCCTTTGTCGCAGCAGAAAACTCAGGGGAAAGCGTACCTGCTGAGATAACCAGCGAACCAAGAGATGCGTTTGAGGATTTCTTTTCCTCTTTGTTTTCATTATCTTTATTTGCATTGCTGTCATTGCCGGTATTGCTGCCGGAGTTGTCCTTGTTATCCTTGTTGCTGTTTGAATCGTTGTTTGATGAAGCACTTGTTACCGTCACCTTCGTGCTGGCACCGGTAATTATACCTCCGGCATCGTTGCCCTCTGCATCTCCTACAACTGTACAATATGCCTTTATAGTGCAGCTTCCTGCAGCCTTCGCCGTAAATGAAAATGACTGCGATGTGGGATATCCTGCGGCGTCACCAATATTGGCCACACCATCCCCTCCGTTACTCAGTACTCCCTCGTCAGAGCTTGAGATAACTACAGTGCCAAAATATCCAGACGGCATGGAAACAGTCACCTTAACTGTTTTTCCAACAGCTATAGAGCTTGAGCTGACACTGAGACCAAGTCCCTGCGCATATACATGCTCGGCAGGTGTGAATACGAGCATCACCGCCATAACAAGTGATAATATACATCCAAATAATTTCTTCATATTTTTCCTCACATTTCTAATTCTGCGATATCTTTGATTTGCCCAGTATGTGTCTGTTCATGATTATCATATCAAGGGCATTTCCACCATCGCCCTTTCTGTTGGCATCAGCTGCCTCCAGATAAGCACCTGTGAGTGTTCCCTTTCCTAAAATATGTCTGTTGAGCTTAATCATATCAAGGGCATTTACAGCACCGTCACCATTGATATCTCCATATACAACAATATCATATGTCTTTTTCAGGTTACCCGAAGCATCATAAACAGCCACTTTATTGCCTGTTGCAACCTTTCCGCTGTTTTCTGAGCCTGAGCTTGTCAGAAGCTTTACAGTACCTGATGCTGATACTGCTATATTCTTCACAAAATCAGCTGCACCGGTTCCAGGCTCAATGCCTGTAATATAAGTACCTATACTGTATTTACCTGATGTTATGTTTACATCTGTATTATTTTGGTTATTATTGTTCTGATTATTATTGCCACCTGCATTATTTGCAGATGCCGCCTGCCTGTTTATATTGATAGTGTATGTTCTTGTATCACCGCTTTGTGACTTGCAATTTACCTTAATTGTATTATTTCCGACAGCAAGCGAATAGCTTCCTGTGCCTGAAACACCACTGTTTCCTGAAACTGCATCTGCCGAAACAGTCACTGAGCTTATAGCATTTGAAACAACTGCTGAATAGCTTGTTGTCGCTCCATTGAAGGCCGGTGTGAGTGTTACACCGCTTATCGCAAGCGACTGCAGATAGTTATTGGTATCGCCAGCTTTATCGAAGCCCACTGCTGACGATGGCATATTGTTGTATACAGGTATTTTAAATACAAAAGCCTGATTCTTGTCTGAATATCCTTTAGCCAGACTCTGTCCCTCAGTAAGAGCCGCTGTGGCATTGCCCATGTACTGATGGAAATACAGCGAGCTTGTATTTACTACATTAAACTTCTCAAAATACAGTGTATTTTGACCCTTATTTATATAATTGCTGCCCACCTTTACAGCTCCGCCGCTTATGGACTTTACTCTTGTATTCCAGCCCTGCTTCTTGGCAAAAGACAGACCATTTTTATAAATCTTATCCTTCGTGTTTCCGGTTGCATTAAAATTAAAATAATTATAATATCCTTCGTATCCGGAATATGTACCCGAAATAAGAGGACTCGTTCCCTTTTGTCCCTGCTCCTGCTTTAAACGCGATGCTATATGGTATGCACTTACTCCACTGCTCTTTGCCACATCCATGAATGTGCTTGCATAATTAATTTTCTCACCATTGTTGGAATAGGTCTTTGTTCCCTCCATAAATGTGCCTTTTACTATGGACTTGACACCTTCAAGTGCCTCATTCGGACTGTATGCCAGACTCTGAAACTGAAAAATATTGGTCTCATCAAGAAAATTCCTTGGATCCATGAGATAAGCAATATAGGCACTGCTTGCTGACACCCATCCCGGTTCGTACTCAACCCACGTATTTGTTGACCAGTTATATGCTCCGGCAGCTGTGGATTTCTTGGAATTGTCTGCTGATTTGGATACCAGATTAAGTCCGTTTACACTTTCATTTTCAATCACCGTATCCCAATTCAAACCTGTATTTACAGCCTCAAATGTCCAGCTTGGATACTTATTGTGAAGTGCTGTAAGGTTTGGAATATAGCTGTCAGTAAAGCCTGCATTCTTCATAGCCGTGACAAAATCAGTATTGTCTCCGCTATTATTGTATGTCACCTTTATGTATGTACTGATAGTCCAGCCCGTAAATGCCTTGCCGTTTAAAGTACCCTTGACATTATACCAGACCACACCGTTTACCCTGGTCTCTCCAATTATGTCAACCTGATGGTTCCAGTTGAGTGAGACAACCTTGGTAGTGCCGGATGTGCCTGCTGCATTGCGGACATACACATTGCCACCTGTAATCGTACCTGTAGCATATGCTCCCGATGCGGTTGCAATGGCAAGCTGCTCCTCATTATTCTGCTGTATGGCATCCGCATTGCCGGTGTCTGCCGAAGCATCCCCTGTCTGCGCATTGTCTGATGCAGCTGTACCTGCTGATACAAAATCAGACCTTATATAGCTGACACACTCCTCGTTATTTGCTGCCAGATTGTACTTTGCCTTGTACCACACCTTGCCGTCTGCACCTGTGGTCTGCTCAAGAATAGTAATATCCTTGCCGTTTGAAAGCTTGTGCTCCAGCTCATACTCTGTTCCCGGTCCGCTTCTCGCCGCTACCCAGTATCTCTCATCACACACAACCTTAGCCGCCTGATCCGCATAGACTGCTATGCTGCTGTATGGTGCCAGGTCACATGCAGCTAATGACAATGTTACGACAGAGGCTGCCAGAAATTTATTTATCTTTATCATCAAATCCCCTCTTTCTTATGTGCATTGTTTACATTAATCCATTATCCATTTAATTATAATAGAATATGAC
>ENA-OZZG01000887-OZZG01000887.1-human-gut-metagenome-genome-assembly--contig:-NODE-887-length-9237-cov-3.513614_pt1 | contig 9237 bp, 11 predicted proteins | sample MGYA00243645_ERZ654147 | MGnify/ENA primary metagenome ERZ654147 (study PRJEB26926, sample SAMN06165256) | human gut metagenome | biome: ENVO:00009003; feature: ENVO:2100002; material: ENVO:00002003... | reverse complement strand
CTGAAATACAGCAGAAAAATTAATACCGCAGCAAAGGGGAAAAGCTGCAGATTATTATTTAACAGGAGGGTTTTAATATGGATTTTCAGTTATTGGCAAAAGGTATCGCATTAGCAGGATGTGCAATTGGAGCAGGATGTGCGCTGATCGCAGGTATCGGACCTGGTATTGGTGAAGGTAACGCAGTTGCAAAGGCACTGGAAGCAATCGGACGCCAGCCAGAGTGCAAGGGCGATGTAACCAGTACAATGTTACTTGGTTGTGCGATCGCAGAGACTACTGGTATTTACGGTTTCGTTACCGGTCTGCTGCTGATCTTCGTAGCACCTGGTACTTTCATGAACTACCTGTCCTAATTTTTACAGAAACACTTACTGTTTCAAAGTCTGCATATAATATGTGAAGACTTCTGAAAAACAGAAGGCGGTTTCCACAGACAGGAGGGTAGAAAGATGCGGGAAACACAGGATTTAGTAACGATCATACCGTGGACTTTCATTGCCCAGATCTGCAACCTGTTCATTCAGTGCTGGCTGATCAAGAAGTTCTTGTTCAAGCCTGTATGTGCGATCATCGAGAAGAGAAGAGCATTGGCTGATTCTCAGATCCAGGATGCGAAAAAGGCAAAGGAAGAAGCGTATGCCATGAAGGCTGATTATGAGGCTGAAATGGCAAAAGCAAAAGAAACTGCAAATTCCATTCTCCAGAATGCCCAGAAGGACGCTGCAGCACGCAGTGAAGCCATGATCCAGGAAGCTCAGACACAGGCAGCCGGAATTAAGGCAAAAGCTGAGGCTGATATTGCCCAGGAGAAGAAGAAAGCAGTCAATGACATTAAAAATGAGATCGGTGGCATTGCCATGGATATTGCTGGCAAGGTAATTGAACGCGAGATCTCAGAAGAAGACCATAAGAAGCTGATCGACGAGTTTATTGAGAATGTAGGTGAGGCATCATGACCAAGACCGCAAAGATCTACGGGGACAGTCTCTATGACCTTGCCGCAGAGGAAAAGCTGACGGAAGAGATCCTTCCGCAGATGGAACAGGTGGCAGTTCTCTTTAAGGAGAACCCGGATTACCTGACCCTGCTTTCTGAGCCGTCCATCCCGAAAACAGAACGTGTCGGGCTGTTGGACAAGGCTTTTGAAGGACAGCTTTCCCTGTATCTGTTAAACTTCTTAAAGCTGTTATGCGAAAGCGGCATGCTGCGGGAATACCGTGACAGCTGCAGACAGTTTAAGGCGCGCTACAACGAGGACCACAACATTGCGGAAGCAGTGGTCACTACAGCAGTAGCCCTTACAGAAGCACAGGCACAGGCATTAAAAGAAAGACTGGAAAAAATCAGCGGCAAGACCGTCCTTCTTACACAGAAAACGGACAGCACCGTACTTGGCGGTATCCGTGTGGAGTTAGAAGGAAAGCAGCTTGACGGCACCGTACAGGAGCGTCTGTCAAGTCTGAAGAAAAAAGTTACGGAAATCATCGTATAAAGGATGTGAATGGAATGCAATTAAAACCGGAAGAGATATCCAAAGTCATCCGAAGCCAGATCAAATATTACCAGAATGCTATTGAGCAGAGCGAAACAGGAACCGTTCTGATCGTAGGTGATGGTATTGCCAGAGTAAGCGGCCTGACCAACTGTATGTCAGGAGAGCTGCTGGAGTTTGAAGATGGCACCTTCGGAATGGCTCAGAACCTGGAAGAAAACAGCGTTTCCGTCGTTCTGTTCGGTTCTGATCAGGGGATCAGTGAAGGACAGACTGTTAAGCGTACAGGAAAAGTAGTAAGCGTACCTGTAGGCGAGGCAATGATCGGACGTGTTGTAAATGCGATCGGCCAGCCAATCGATGGCGCAGGCCCTATTGAGACAACCGAATACAGACCGGTAGAATCACCGGCACCCGGCATCTGCGACAGACAGCCGGTTAAAGAACCATTACAGACTGGTATCAAGGCAATCGACTCCATGATCCCAATCGGTAGAGGACAGCGAGAGCTGGTCATCGGCGACCGTCAGACTGGTAAGACCACCATCGCTACTGATACCATTTTAAACCAGAAGGGCAAAGACGTTATCTGTATTTATGTTGCTATCGGACAGAAACGTTCTACTGTTGCCAGCCTGGTAGCTGAACTGCAGGCAGGCGGCGCTATGGATTATACCATCGTTGTTGCTGCAACTGCATCTGAGACAAGCCCATTACAGTACATTGCACCTTACTCAGGCTGTGCAATGGGCGAGTACTTTATGAACAAGGGAAAACACGTACTGATCATCTATGATGACTTAAGTAAGCATGCGGTTGCATACCGTGCACTTTCCCTTCTGATCCGCCGTCCACCGGGCCGTGAGGCTTATCCTGGTGACGTATTCTACCTGCACTCCCGTTTACTGGAGCGTGCAGCAAAGCTTTCTGATGAAAAGGGAGGCGGTTCCCTTACAGCCCTTCCGATCATCGAGACACAGGCAGGTGACGTATCTGCATACATCCCTACCAACGTTATTTCCATTACCGACGGACAGATCTTCCTGGAGACAGAGCTGTTCCACTCCGGTATCATGCCAGCTGTAAACCCGGGTATCTCCGTATCACGAGTTGGTGGTAACGCACAGATCAAGGCAATGAAGAAGGTTGCCGGAACCCTGAAACTGGTATACTCCCAGTACAGAGAGTTACAGAGCTTCGCACAGTTCGGTTCTGACCTGGATGCAGATACCAAGGCACGTCTGGCACAGGGTGCACGTATCGTGGAAGTCTTAAAGCAGGGAAGAAGTACACCTGTACCTGTAGAGAAGCAGGTTGCTATCCTGTATGCCGTTGTAAAGGGTGTCCTGACTGATGTTGCAGTAGAAGATATCCAGGCATATGAAGAAGGACTTTATACATTCCTTGACAGTGACGCACAGGGCGTAGCTGCTATGGAAGGTATCCGTACCACCGGAAAACTGGAAGGCGAGACAGAAGAGAAGTTAAAAGCTGCTTTAGCTGACTATACCGACCGGTTCTTAAAGACCAGATAAGAGTGATATCGGGTCCCCTGCTGCCTTCATTTTGGGGGCGCGGGGGCTGATGATATGAATTATAAGGAGGGAACACATGGCTGCAAATATGAAAGCCGTGAAGCTCCGTATGAAGAGCATACAGAGCACCATGCAGATCACCAAAGCAATGGAACTGGTGGCATCCTCCAAGCTGCGTAAGGCAAAGGAACGGGCAGACGCAAGCCGGCCTTATTTCCACACTCTGGAAAACACACTGAAACAGATCGCTGCAGGCAACACAGACCTTTCTTCCGTGTATACAAAGAAGAGCAAAAGTGAAAAATGGTGCTATGTAGTGATCGCAGGTGACAGAGGACTGGCAGGTGGATACAATTCCAACCTGTTTAAGGAAATGGAGAGCGAAACTGCCGGGAAAGACTACTGCGTACTTCCAATCGGAAAGAAAGCAGTGGAATACTACAAGCGCAGGGGCATAGAACTGGTAACGGAAGACTTCGCAGAAGCAGGAGATATCTCTGTATCTGACTGCTTTGAGATCGCAGCCTTACTGTGCAGGGCATTCAAGGCCGGTGAATTCGGTCATGCAGCCCTGGGCTATACCAACTTTGTCTCCATGCTTTCCCAGAAGCCGGGTGTATCATCCATGCTTCCGTTAGAAGACCTTTCAGGGGAAGAAAAGGATATGAAACAGATCCATTCCCTGATCTTATATGAGCCGGACAGCGAAACGGTGTTTGACGCCATCGTGCCGGAGTATCTGGCTGGTATGGTATATGGTGCCATGTGCGAGTCTGTTGCCAGTGAGCTGGCAGCGCGAAGGACAGCAATGGATGCCGCATCCAAGAATGCAGGAGAGATGATCGAACAGCTCAGCCTGTATTACAACCGTGCCCGTCAGGCCAGCATAACCCAGGAGATCACTGAGATCGTAGCTGGTGCAGAGGAGCCTTAAAGAGGAGATAGATATATGACAGAGAAACACATTGGAAAGGTGGTGCAGGTTACCGGACCGGTACTGGATATCCGGTACAAGGAAGGGGAACTGCCTGCATTGCTGAACGCAATTGAGATCGACATCAACGGTCATAAGCTGATCGCAGAAGTTGCGCAGCAGATCGGTGATGACGTAGTGCGCTGCATCGCCATGAGTTCTACAGATGGACTTGTGCGTGGTACAGACGCAGTAGATACAGGAAGCCCTATTACCGTACCTGTAGGCGATGAGTGCCTGGGACGTGTATTTAACCTGTTAGGCGATCCTGTAGACAATAAACCTGCTCCGGAAGCAAAAGAGCGCTGGGCGATCCACCGCCAGGCTCCGTCTTACGAAGAGCAGACACCTGCAACTGAGATCCTGGAAACAGGTATCAAGGTCGTAGACCTGATCTGCCCTTATGCAAAGGGTGGTAAGATCGGTCTGTTCGGTGGTGCAGGTGTAGGAAAAACAGTTCTTATCATGGAGCTGATCCACAACGTAGCAACTGCACACGGCGGTCTGTCCGTATTCACCGGTGTAGGAGAGCGTACCCGTGAAGGAAACGACCTTTACGGAGAAATGCAGGAAAGCGGCGTTATCGATAAAACTGCCTTAGTATATGGTCAGATGAACGAGCCGCCGGGCGCACGTATGAGAGTTGCCCTTTCAGGCCTTACCATGGCAGAGTACTTCCGTGATGTTAAAAATCAGGACGTGCTTCTGTTCATTGATAACATCTTCCGTTTCACCCAGGCTGGTTCTGAGGTTTCCGCGCTCCTTGGCCGTATGCCTTCCGCGGTAGGTTACCAGCCAACACTGGCAACAGAAATGGGTGCTTTACAGGAGCGTATCACTTCTACCAAGAAGGGATCCATCACATCCGTACAGGCTGTATATGTACCTGCGGATGACTTAACTGACCCGGCTCCTGCAACCACATTCACCCATCTGGATGCAACCACCGTACTTTCTCGTGATATTGCCAGCCAGGGTATTTACCCTGCAGTAGATCCTCTGGATTCTACCAGCCGTATTCTGTCCCCTGAGACAGTAGGCGAAGAGCATTATCAGGTAGCACGTTCCGTACAGAGAGTGCTGCAGCGTTATAAGGAACTGCAGGATATCATCGCCATCATGGGTATGGACGAACTTTCTGAAGAAGATAAGCTGACCGTATCCAGAGCACGTAAGGTACAGAGATTTTTATCCCAGAGCTTCTCCGTAGCAGAGCAGTTCACAGGTATGAAAGGCCAGTACGTGCCACTGAAAGAGACTATCCGCGGATTTAAGAAGATCTTAGACGGCGAATGCGATGACATCCCGGAGAGCTGCTTCCTGTTTGCGGGCACCATTGATGATGTATACGAAAAAGCAAAACAGCAGCAGTAGAAGGGAGGAACAGGTATATGACGACCTTCCATTTACAGATCGCGACCATGGACGGAAATGTATTTGACGGCCAGGTACAGAGCGTATCCTGCCGTACCATCCACGGAGACCTTGCCATTCTGGCCCGCCATATGAATTACTGCACGGCCATTGGAATGGGAACAGCCCATGTAGTATTAGAGGACGGAACAGAAAGGAAAGCAGCCTGCATCGGCGGAATGCTGACCATGATGAACGGCGAATGCCGTCTGATCCCAACTACCTGGGAGTGGAGCGAAGACATCGACGTAGCCCGTGCTGAAGAAGCAAAAAAGAGGGCAGAAGATAAACTGAGCCAGTCCGGTATGGATGACAAAGAAGTAAAGCTGGCAGAAGCAAAGCTTCACCGTGCGTTAGTCCGTATTGGAACTGTAGGGAAATAAAAGATTTAAAATAAAAGGCTTCAGGCTGATTTTAGGCAGTCGTGAGAATGTTAGTGTTCTCACGACTGTTTTTTCTTTTGGAAATATGCTATACTCTGAAGGTGGGTTTTGCCTGCGTCAGCGCAGGGAACCTGAGTCTATAAGCAAAAAGCACACATAAACGGAGAAATTCACTATGGAAACCAAACGAATTAAAATAAGTGATACCAAAAATATAAATGATGAAGAATTAAAAGAAGCTGCCCAGATCTTACGTGACGGAGGTCTTGTTGCATTTCCAACAGAAACTGTATATGGTTTAGGGGGAAATGCCTTGGATGAGAAAGCGGCAGGAAAGATCTACGCTGCAAAAGGCAGACCTTCCGACAACCCTCTGATCGCTCACGTATCCTGTGCAGCGGAAGTTACACCACTGGTAAAATATATCCCGGAAGCAGGAAAGAAATTAATGGATGCGTTCTGGCCAGGTCCGTTGACTATTATCTTCCCAAAGAGTGATATTGTACCTTATGGAACCACAGGTGGACTGGATACAGTAGCAGTGCGTATGCCAGTTGATCCGGTTGCAAACCGTCTGATCGCACTGGCTGGTGTGCCGGTAGCAGCGCCAAGCGCCAATACTTCCGGCCGTCCAAGCCCTACTACTGCTGATCATGTATGGCAGGATTTAAACGGAAAGATTGAGATGATCATTGACGGTGGTCCTGTTGGGATCGGTGTGGAGTCTACGATTGTAGATGTCTCCGGTGATGTTCCTGCAGTTTTACGTCCAGGTGCTATTACCATGGAAATGTTAAAAGATGTTTTAGGGGAAGTGACCATTGACCCGGCTATCTTAGGACCGATGGCAGCCGGTGTACGTCCAAAGGCACCTGGTATGAAGTACAAACATTATGCTCCAAAGGCAGATCTGACTCTGGTGGAACCTGCAAATGTGGCAGAAGCCAGAAAAACAGGGGAAGCCGTTGCCATGACACAGGAGCAGGTAAACGCTATGGTGGAAACTGTGTGGAAACTGGCAAAAGAAAAAATAGATGCAGGATACAAAGTAGGCATCATCTGTACCGATGAGTCAAGATCCCATTATCCGGAGGGGGAGGTACGCAGCATCGGTGCCAGAAAGAGCCAGGCATCTGTAGCCCATAACCTGTATGCCCTCCTTCGTGAATTTGATGATTTAAAAGTAGACTATATTTATTCCGAAAGCTTCAGTCAGGATCATTTAGGACAGGCCATTATGAACCGTCTGTCCAAAGCAGCCGGATACCAGATCTATAAAGTCTGAGAAGAAAGAAAAACAGGATCTATGGAAATGAAATATACAGAAAAACAGACCTTAGCAGAAAAAACAGCCCAGAACCTTTTGGAAATGATCCAGGAGAAAGGTTACGGAGCGGGAGATAAACTGCCTACAGAGGCGGAACTGGCTGCAGAATACGGGGTCAGCCGGGTGACTCTGCGTCAGGCTATGGCTCAGTTAGAGCGGGACGGCATTATCTGCAAATTCCAGGGAAAAGGGGCTTTTGTAAAGAATAACCCCAGACAGCTGGTGCAGGAGCTGGCTTTCCCTACTTTGGACTCCAATGCCAAATCTTCTGTAGACTCTAAAGTTCTCACCATAGAAAAGGTATTTGCCTCCAACTCTGTGATCTGTGAGCAGCTGCAGGTAACACCTTCTACTCCCCTGCTTTACGTGGAACGTCTCTTCTGCCATGATGGACGCCCAAGCGGCATCAACCACGTATGGTTCAGGGAAAGCGATGTTCCAGGACTGACAGAGTCCACTCTTTTGTACAACAGCATTTCCCGGACTTTAAAATATACCTATCACTATGATATCACCAAGATTGAAAATTACATTGAAGCGGTGCGACTGGATGCCATTTCCGCTTCTTTACTGAATACAGTCTATGATGCCACAGGCCTTAAGATCGACTCCCAGTATCTGTTAGCTGACGGAAAGGCCATTGAATATTCCAGTACTACCTGGCTTGGTGACTTTACCCGCTTTCATTTTAATGTAACAAAATAAACACCTATAAAACCTGCTGCCAGCGCCATCACGCAAAACAGCAGGTTTTCTTGTGCTAAATGACCTGGCAGAAGTTCAGGCAGCGATGCCAGCATAAAGCCCAGGATCATTAAAAATGTGTCTTCCCTGTGCTTTTTGATCAGCTGTTCCAGAATACGGGCTGTGAGATAAGTTCCAAGAATACCACCAACAGCTAAGGGAAGAAGCGCAAAAATATCCAGACTGCTGATGGCTTTTAAGGTACTTTCATAAATTCCAAGCATATAGAGCATCTGGGAGGCGCTGATGCCCGGAAGGACTAAGGCAACTGCTATGATAAAGCCTCCTGCAAGCTGGAAAAGCAGATGCATGGGAGTGTTTTCTGTTCCAGGAGCAAATATCCCCTGAGGGATCAGGGCGATAAGAAGGGCTGTGAGGATCCCTGTAAGGATACAGATCATCTCTCTTCCCCTGATACGGCTTACACTGGCGCTTTTTAAGATCATGGGAATTCCCCCTGATACTGCTCCCAGGAAGAAGAAACATAAAATTCCTTCTGCCCTTGTGGTTAAAAGCCAGCTGATCCCTCTGGAAAACAAAAAAGCCCCGCTTCCTGCTCCGGCTGCAAACCAGAGCAGAAATGTGAGACTTTCTTTTGGATATTTTGTTATTTCACTGACATGTTTTAAAAGACGGTCATAGATCCCTAAGACCATAGCCATAGAACCGCCGCTGACGCCTGGTACCGTCATGGTTGCGCCGATCACAAGGCCTTTGATGAAAGTTTTTCCATTTTTTTCCATTTTATATGATCCCCTTTTTGCCTCTGACACATTTGCATTGCCAGAGCATAATTTACTCTTTATGGGATTTTATGGAAAATTACAGGATTTTATACATCAGACCTACGAACCTCATGCTTACCCGCTTTACTGCCTGCTGACGCAGGCAGAACCTTCCTTACTGGTCCAGACAAGCCTCTAATGCGACAGTCATCATATCTGTAAAGGAAGTCTGGCGTTCTGCTGCTGTGGCATGCTCATTCTTTGGCATAGAATCAGAAATAGTCAGCATACAGGTTGCTTTTTTATGAAGCACATTTGCATTGTGGAGCAGTGCAAAGCTTTCCATTTCCACGCAGGCACAACCATGTTTTGCGCTGATCTCTTTGTAGCCGTCTACATTTGGCTCTGTATAAAATACATCACTGGAATGTACTTTTACAGGCTTTACAGTAATATGATTACGCTTTGCAGCCTCTAAAATATGAGCGTTTAATTCCGGATCCGGATAGATGGTATCTTTATCGTAGCCATTCTGGGTATGTGCAAAAGTAGACTCACTCCATGCACTTTCTTCCAGCACTACATCACCTGTCTCTTATACACATCTGACGCTGCCGACGACTTAATAGGTGTAGATCTCGG
>ENA-OZZG01000852-OZZG01000852.1-human-gut-metagenome-genome-assembly--contig:-NODE-852-length-9572-cov-6.335925_pt1 | contig 9572 bp, 8 predicted proteins | sample MGYA00243645_ERZ654147 | MGnify/ENA primary metagenome ERZ654147 (study PRJEB26926, sample SAMN06165256) | human gut metagenome | biome: ENVO:00009003; feature: ENVO:2100002; material: ENVO:00002003... | reverse complement strand
TTTACGCTGTTCAAAACCGGCAGTCTCGCAAAATCAGTCTTTCAGGCGCATTAAAACGGAAGGAGGTTTCCACATTGGCTTATGTACCCGTACCCAAAGATTTAACCAAAGTCAAAACCAAGGTCATGTTCAATCTGACACGAAGGCAGCTGGTCTGCTTTACCGTCGGGGCGCTTGTAGGCGTACCGCTGTTCTTGTGGCTCCGTGAGCCTGCGGGAAACAGCATGGCCGCCATGTGTATGATGCTGGTCATGATGCCCTTCTTCCTGCTGGCAATGTATGAAAAGCATGGACAGCCCCTGGAAAAGATCGTCGGCAACATTCTCAAAGTAGCTGTGATCCGTCCCAAGCAGCGTCCCTACCAGACCAATAACTTTTATGCCGTATTAAAGCGGCAGGAAATGCTCGATAAGGAGGTGTATGACATTGTTCACCGCAATGAAAAGCTGGCTGCGCCGTCTGCTGGGAAAACCGGAAGAAAAGACCGTGCATCCGGTAAAGACAAAGAAAAAGCTGTCCCGCGCCGATAAGAAGCAGATCGAAGCGGCCATTGCCCGCGCCAACCGCACGGACAAAAAAGGAAAATCCGCACAGGACAGTATCCCTTATGAACGGATGTGGCCGGACGGGATCTGCCGCGTATCGGACAGCCACTACACAAAGACCATTCAGTTTCAGGACATCAACTATCAGCTCTCCCAAAATGAAGATAAGACCGCGATCTTTGAGGGCTGGTGTGATTTCCTCAATTATTTCGACAGCTCGATTCACTTCCAGCTGTCTTTTTTGAACCTTGCGGCATCGGAGGAGACCTTTGCCAACTCCATTTCCATCCCGCCCCAGGGGGATGCCTTTGACAGTATCCGTGAGGAATACACCACGATGCTGCAAAATCAGCTGGCCAGAGGAAACAACGGTCTCATCAAGACCAAATACCTGACCTTTGGTATCGACGCTGACAGCATCAAAGCAGCCAAGCCCCGTCTGGAGCGTATTGAGACCGATATACTCAATAACTTCAAGCGTCTTGGCGTAGCCGCCAGAATACTGGACGGTAAGGAAAGGCTTTCCCAGCTTCATGCGGTATTCCACATGGATGAACAGCTCCCGTTTCAGTTTGAATGGGACTGGCTGGCTCCTTCCGGTCTGTCCACGAAAGATTTTATTGCACCAAGCTCCTTTGAGTTCCGCACCGGCAAGCAGTTCCGTATGGGCAAGAAATACGGGGCTGTTTCTTTTTTGCAGATTTTAGCCCCAGAGCTGAATGACCGTCTGCTGGCTGATTTTCTGGATATGGAAAGCTCGCTCATTGTGAGTATGCACATTCAGTCGGTGGATCAGGTGAAAGCCATTAAAACGGTAAAGCGCAAGATTACCGACCTGGACCGCAGTAAGATCGAGGAACAGAAAAAGGCAGTCCGCGCAGGATACGACATGGACATCATTCCCTCTGACCTTGCCACCTACGGCAGTGAAGCGAAAAAGCTGTTGCAGGATTTGCAGAGCCGAAACGAGAGAATGTTCCTTGTCTCCTTTTTGGTGCTGAACACAGCGGACAATCCCCGTCAGCTTGGCAACAACATCTTTCAGGCAGGCTCTATTGCCCAGAAGTATAACTGCCAGCTGACCAGGTTGGACTTCCAGCAGGAAGAAGGGCTGATGAGCTGTCTGCCTCTGGGACTCAATCAGATCGAGATCCAGCGAGGGCTGACCACCAGTTCTACGGCTATCTTTGTACCGTTCACCACACAGGAATTATTCCAGAACGGCAAAGAGGCGCTGTACTACGGCATCAACGCCCTGTCCAACAACCTCATCATGGTAGACAGAAAGCTGCTGAAAAACCCCAACGGCCTGATTTTGGGTACGCCGGGTTCCGGTAAGTCTTTCAGCGCCAAGCGTGAGATTGCCAACTGCTTTTTGCTTACCAATGATGATGTCATCATCTGTGACCCGGAGGCGGAGTACGCACCTTTGGTGGAACGCCTGCATGGACAGGTCATCAAGATCTCGCCCACTTCTACCAACTACATCAATCCGATGGATCTGAACCTGGACTATTCGGATGATGAAAGCCCGCTGTCCCTCAAGTCTGACTTTATCCTCAGCTTGTGTGAGCTGATCGTGGGCGGTAAGGACGGATTGCAGCCGGTGCAGAAAACCATCATCGACCGTTGTGTGCGTCTGGTCTATCAGACCTATCTCAATGACCCGCGCCCGGAGAATATGCCCATACTGGAGGACCTATATAATCTGCTCCGTTCACAGGAGGAAAAGGAAGCCCAGTATATTGCCACGGCCCTTGAAATCTATGTAACCGGCTCCCTCAATGTGTTCAATCACCAGAGCAATGTGGACATCAATAACCGCATTGTCTGCTATGACATCAAGGAGCTGGGCAAGCAGCTCAAGAAAATCGGTATGCTGGTGGTCCAGGATCAGGTGTGGAACCGCGTTACCATTAACCGTGCCGCCCACAAGTCCACCCGTTACTACATCGACGAGATGCACCTGCTTTTGAAGGAGGAGCAGACCGCCGCCTATACGGTGGAAATCTGGAAGCGATTCAGAAAATGGGGCGGCATCCCCACCGGCATCACGCAGAATGTCAAAGACCTGCTTTCCAGCCGTGAGGTGGAGAACATCTTTGAAAACTCCGACTTCGTGTATATGCTCAACCAGGCAGGCGGAGACCGCCAGATTCTCGCCAAGCAGCTGGGCATTTCCACGCACCAGCTTAGCTATGTGACCCACTCCGGTGAGGGAGAGGGCCTGCTGTTCTATGGCTCCACAATCCTGCCTTTCGTTGATCACTTCCCGAAGAATACCGAGCTTTACCGCATTATGACCACGAAACCCCAGGAACTGAAAAAGAAGGAGGATGAATGACTATGAACCCCAACATTTTGAATCAAAACCCGCTGATGTTTTTTGACAGGGCGGTAAATGCCCAGCGCAGCCAGCTGCTTACAGTCATGGCCGATGCGGTAAGTGAGTGCCGCACGGCGGCAGATCAGGCAGCCGAACTGAATGAGACCGGTCAGGTGGGGCTGCTCCGTCTGGCAGAGGTCTGGAGTGCCATCCGTGCCAAGGAAGGCATGGGTGGTCTGGTTCTGGAAGGAACCGAAGTGAAGATCCTGTCCGATGTGGTGGCACAGTTTTATGCCTACCTGTCCGGCTGTATGTTCAACAACCCTGTGGGGATGGCCATTTATGCAGAGCTGCACTACATGATGTCCTCCCTCATGCTGGGAGAATGGTTTGAATAAAGAACCGCGCCTGCGCTTTACCGATGAGGAACGGTCTGACCCAGCGCTGGAAAAGCCGATCCGTAAAGCGGAGAAAGCTGCGGCCAGAGCAGATAAGGCGCAGGCCAATATTCCAAAGAAAAAGGTCAGCCAGACGGTTATTGACCCGGATACCGGAAAAAAGACCTCGAAGCTGACCTTTGAGGACAAGAAAAAGCCACCCTCCAAAGTTTCTCAAGGGATCAAGGAAGCTCCTGTCCATCTGGTCGCGGGCAAGCTCCACAAAGAAATCCGGGAAACAGAACAGGACAATGTGGGCGTGGAAAGCGCCCACAAGTCCGAGGAGGCGGTGGAGACCGGCGCTTATCTGGTGCGGGAGGGCTACCGCAGCCACAAGCTGAAGCCGTACCGCAAAGCAGCCCAGGCAGAGCGCCAACTGGAAAAGGCAAATGTAAATGTCCTGTACCAGAAATCCTTGCAGGAAAATCCTCAGTTTTCCAGCAATCCTCTTTCCCGCTGGCAGCAAAAGCAGGCCATCAAAAAGCAGTATGCCGCCGCCAAGCGCACCGGTCAGACTGCCGGAAATACCGCCCAGGCTGCGTCCAAAACCGGAAAAGCCGCAAGGACGGTAAAGGAAAAGGCACAGCAGGCAGGGGCATTCGTCATGCGCCACAAAAAGGGCTTCCTGATCGCAGGGGTTTTGTTCCTCATCGCCTGTATGCTGATGAATACCATGTCCTCTTGTTCCATGATGGCGCAGAGCATCGGTTCCGTTCTATCCGGCACCACCTATCCGTCGGATGACCCGGAAATGCTGGCAGTGGAGGCAGATTATGCAGCCAGAGAAGCCCAGTTGCAGGAGGAAATTGACAACATCGAAAGCAGCCATCCAGGGTATGACGAGTATCGCTATGACCTTGGCATGATCGGCCATGACCCTCATGAGCTGGCGGCATTTCTCTCTGCTGTCTTGCAGGGCTATACCCGGCAAAGCGCCCAGGCAGAGCTGGCGCGTGTGTTTGCAGCACAGTATCAGCTGACGCTTACCGAGGAAGTGGAAATCCGCTACCGCACGGAGACCTCCACCGACCCGGAGACCGGCGAGACCACCTCAGAAGAAGTCCCCTATGAGTATTACATTCTGAATGTGAAACTCACCAGCAAGCCCATTTCCGCTGTGGCGTCGGAGTTACTGACCCCGGAGCAGATGGAAATGTATCAGGTTTACCGGCAGACCATGGGCAATAAGCCGCTGTTGTTTGGCGGCGGTTCCCCTGATACCAGCGGCTCGGAAGATCTGTCTGGTGTGCAGTTCATTAACGGCACCCGCCCCGGCAATCCGCAGCTGGTGGAACTGGCGAAAAGTCAGGTGGGCAATGTGGGCGGTTATCCCTACTGGAGCTGGTATGGCTTTGACAGCCGCGTGGAATGGTGCGCCTGCTTTGTATCCTGGTGCTATAACCAGGCAGGGAAAAGTGAACCGCGCTTTGCAGGCTGTGAGTGGCAGGGCGTTCCATGGTTCCAGTCCCATGGACAGTGGGGCGCACGAGGATATGAAAACATCGCCCCCGGTGATGCCATTTTCTTCGATTGGGATCTGGATGGTTCCGCAGACCATGTGGGAATTGTTGTCGGCACCGATGGCAGCCGTGTTTATACCGTGGAGGGAAATTCCGGCGATGCCTGCAAGATCAAGAGTTATGACTTGAATTATCAGAGTATCAAGGGCTACGGTCTGATGAACTGGTAACAGAGATTTTTAGAAGGAGTGATAGACGATGGCAAAGAACAAAATTGAACGCATTGACCAGGAGATTACAAAGGTCCGCGAGAAGATCGCAGAGTATCAGGAAAAGCTCAAGGCGCTGGAGGCACAGAAAACCGAGGCAGAAAATCTGGAGATCGTTCAGATGGTGCGCGCACTGCGTATGACCCCGGCTCAGCTAAGCACCATGCTGTCCGGAGGCATAGTTCCCGGCAGTATGGTGGATGACAACAACGAACAGGAGGAAAACAGCTATGAGGAATAAACGATTGCTCCGAACACTTTCCGCCCTTTGCTTGACGCTGGTTCTGGCATCGGGCTTTACCGTTCCCGCTTTTGCCCAGGGCGCAGCGCCGCCCCCGGCAGAGGATACCACCAATGACAGCAATGTGGTGGTGGAAGAACCCGAAAAAGCACCTCCGCTGACCCCGGATGGCAATGCTGCTCTGGTGGATGATTTTGGTGGCAACAAGCAGCTCATTACCGTTACCACCAAGGCAGGCAACTATTTTTATATCCTGATCGACAGGGCCAACGAGGATAAAAAGACTGCTGTTCACTTTCTGAACCAGGTGGATGAAGCGGACCTGATGGCACTGATGGAAGATGGAAATGCCAAAGAGGAGCCGCCAGCTGTGTGCAGCTGCACGAAGAAATGTGAAGCAGGGGCAGTTAATACGGCCTGTCCGGTCTGTGTAACTGATAAGAGTAAATGTACGGGCAAAGCACCGGAACCTCCGGCAGAAACATCGGAGCCGGAAAAAGAGAAGCCTGCCGGACTGAACCCGGCTGCGCTGATCCTTATGCTGGCTCTGCTGGGTGGCGGTGGCGTATTTGTCTACTTGAAACTTGTTAAGAACAAGCCAAAGACCAAGGGCAATGACAGTCTGGACGATTATGATTATGGCGAGGAAGATTCCGAGGAATGGGAAACCGAGGATGAGGAGTCGGGCGAGCCGGACGCTGATGGGGGCAGCACAGAAGAAGATGACGAGGACAGCGTGAAATGACCCGTTTCACAGACAGTCCCTATGAACGCATGATGACACGCAGGCCGGAGGGCGGGAAGGAAACTTCCCGTCCTCCCTCTTTGCCCCAAAGCCACCCCTGTTATGGCTGCGGGAATTATGGAAGTCCCTGCGTAGGTGTTTGCCACCGTGAGATGGAACGCTGGCTCAAAGAAAGGAAACGAAAAAAATGAGTGTTCTGATTATATTTATCAAGCTGATTGCTGTTTTTGACCTGCTGATAATTGCTGTGTATTTTGGCGGCGACATTCTTTCTACCATGTTAAATAAACTCCGGAGAAAACCGAAACAGGAAGATCCCTTTGATTTCTCCCTGGATGCCGCAACGGTTCCCTTGTCCATAGATTCCATCCGTCAGCTTTATTCAGGAGACGCGGCGGATTTTGTGGAAGAAAAGATCCTGCCAAATGCGGAGAAAACGATGGCTGTTTTGACGGATCAGGAACAGACAGCAGCCCGTCTGCTCCTATCTGTCCTGATCGGTTTTCTTGCAGCAGAAGCTCCTATGGATGAACAGAGCTTTCCTTTGATGATGGAACTTCTGAACTGCATGGAAGGGGAAAAAGAAGATGGTTGTCAGGACGCAGTAGATATTTTGCTTGAAGATACCGTTCGCAATACCCACCGCTATGAAGAATATTACAGCAATTATCAACGCTACCAGCTGATGCAGGTGGATAAAACCCGTGTCATTCTGGCTTGCCGTATCATCATCAATGACCTGCTGGGGAAACTGTACCGCTATGACTACCGATTCGGTTATAACCTGCTACTGGATGAGGAAAACAGCATAGAGAAAAAACTGCACACGCCTGTGCGGGAAGAATGGGAGGCTGAAGATGATGAGATATAAACTGGTAATCGCTGAAAAGCCGTCTGTTGCCCAAAGTCTGGCCGCCGTGATCGGCGCGACTGTCCGCAAGGACGGCTATCTGGAGGGAAACGGCTGGAGGGTCAGCTGGTGCGTGGGGCATCTGGCTGGGCTGGCCGATGCCGATGTATATAACCCGGACTATGCCAAATGGCGTTATGATGACCTGCCTATCCTACCGGAACATTGGCAGATGGTGGTGGGCAAAGATAAAAAGAAACAGTTTGATGTTCTCAAAAAGCTGATGAACGCCCCGGATGTGACGGAGGTGGTAAATGCCTGTGATGCCGGACGCGAGGGCGAGCTGATCTTCCGTAGCGTCTATGAGCTGGCAGGCTGCCAAAAGCCTATGAAACGCCTGTGGATTTCTTCGATGGAGGACTCCGCCATAAGGGAGGGCTTTGCAAACCTGCGCCCCGGTGCGGACTATGACGGACTTCGGGATGCTGCCCTCTGCCGTGCCAAGGCCGACTGGCTGGTGGGGATCAATGCCACAAGGCTTTTTTCCGTGCTGTATCACCGCACACTCAACATCGGGCGTGTTATGTCCCCAACGCTGGCACTCATTGTCCAGCGAGAAGCTGAGATCGACACCTTTAAGCCGGTTCCCTTTTATACCGTGGCGCTGGAGCTGCCCGGTCTTACCGTATCCGGGGAGCGCATGGCGGATAAGACCGCTGCCGAGCAGCTGAAAGAAGCCTGTCAGGGTGCAGCTGTCACAATCAAAAAGGTGGAGTGCAAGGAAAAGTCCGAAAAGCCGCCTGCCCTCTATGACCTGACTACTCTGCAAAGAGATGCCAACCGCCTGCTTGGATTTACAGCCCAGCAGACCCTGGACTATCTGCAAAGCCTGTATGAAAAGAAGCTCTGCACCTATCCCCGCACGGACAGCCGCTATCTGACTTCTGATATGGCGGAGGGATTGCCGGTGCTGGTCAATCTGGTTGCCAACGCCATGCCGTTTCGCAAAGGGATCGCCATTTCCTGCGATGAGGCTCAGGTCATCAACGATAAGAAAGTGACTGACCACCATGCAGTGATCCCCACCCGCAATCTCCAAAACGCCGACCTGTCCGGTCTGCCGGTGGGTGAACGGATGATTTTGGAACTTGTAGCTTTGCGCCTGCTGTGCGCGGTGGCGGAACCGCATACTTACTCAGAAACTGCTGTCACCGTGGAGTGTGCCGGTGCGGAGTTTACCACCAAGGGCAAAACGGTGGAGCGCCCCGGCTGGCGGGCGCTGGACGCTGCCTACCGTTCTGCGCTGAAAAATGCGGAGCCGGACAAAGAAAACGAGGACAAGATCCTGCCGGAGCTGTCCGAGGGTCAAACACTGCCTATTTCCAATGCCGCTGTCAAGGAGGGCAAAACCAGCCCACCCAAACACTTCACAGAGGATACTCTGCTTTCCGCGATGGAGACTGCCGGAAAAGAGGATATGCCAGAGGATACCGAGCGAAAAGGTCTGGGGACACCGGCCACCCGTGCCGGTATTTTGGAAAAGCTGGTATCTGCCGGTTTTCTGGAACGCAAAAAGAACAAGAAAACCGTTCAGCTTCTTCCTTCCCATGATGCGGTCTCGTTAATCACAGTCCTGCCGGAACAGCTGCAATCGCCGCTTCTGACTGCCGAGTGGGAGTACCGCCTGGGCGAGATCGAGCGCGGGCAGCTTGCCCCGGAGGAGTTTCTGGATGGGATCAGCACCATGCTGAAAGATCTGGTGGGGACTTATCAGGTCATCAAGGGAACCGAGTACCTGTTCACTCCGCCCCGTGAGGTGGTAGGCAAATGCCCTCGCTGCGGCGGTGAAGTTGCAGAACTGCAAAAAGGCTTCTTCTGTCAGAATGATTCTTGCAAATTTGCAATCTGGAAAAATAACAAATGGTGGGCTGCCAAGAAAAAACAGCCGACCAAGGCTGTGGTGTCTGCACTGCTGAACGATGGCCGTGTCCGTGTAATGGGCCTATATTCGGAGAAAACCGGCAAGACCTACGATGCCACTGTGGTTTTGGAGGACGATGGACAGTACGCCAACTTCAAGCTGGAATTTGACCAGCGGAAAGGAGGCAGCCGATGAAGCTCTCTTTAGTGGAACGGGAAACCATTCTCCTCTATAACCAGGCAGAACCAATGGCTGAGGTCTACACCCACGATCCCCGTCTGATGGAGAAGCTGGAACTGCTGGCAAAAAAGCACCCCGACCAGATCACCCGAAAGGACGCCCATAACTTTACCGTCCCCAAGCGGTGTGTATCAGTCAGGGAGCCATACAGCGCAGAACGCCGCAAAGCTGCCAGTGAGCGGGCGAAAGCTGCCGGATACCAGCCCCCTGTGAGAAAGTCCGGCAGTTAAAGGCACATGGCAGAGAATGTATTTGAAGCAGTCAAGCAGTCGGTCAGCACCAGAGAAGCGGCAGCGTTTTATGGGATCGAGGTCAAACGAAATGGTATGGCCTGCTGTCCCTTTCACGATGATAAGAACCCCAGCATGAAGGTAGACCAGCGGTTCCACTGCTTTGGCTGCGGTGCAGATGGGGATGTGATCGACTTTACCGCAAAGCTCTTTGACCTATCTCCAAAAGAAGCGGCGGAGAAACTGGCACAGGACTTTGGCCTGATCTATGACCTGTCTCTTATACACATCTCCGAGCCCACGAGACA
>ENA-OZZG01000788-OZZG01000788.1-human-gut-metagenome-genome-assembly--contig:-NODE-788-length-10325-cov-6.698539_pt1 | contig 10325 bp, 6 predicted proteins | sample MGYA00243645_ERZ654147 | MGnify/ENA primary metagenome ERZ654147 (study PRJEB26926, sample SAMN06165256) | human gut metagenome | biome: ENVO:00009003; feature: ENVO:2100002; material: ENVO:00002003... | reverse complement strand
TTTACAATCAATACTATATAGGTGTAATAAATAGAAAGTAATATTTTTAGATACTTAAAACACAAGAAGATGAAAAACTTTATGGACGGAAACTTTCTGTTGCAAACGGAAACAGCACAGAAGTTGTACCACGAGCATGCGGCTAAAATGCCGATTATCGACTATCATTGTCACTTGATTCCTCAAATGGTGGCGGAAGACTATCAGTTTAAGTCACTGACTGAGATTTGGTTGGGAGGTGACCACTACAAGTGGCGTGCCATGCGTACCAATGGTGTGGACGAACGTTTCTGTACCGGTAAGGATACTACAGATTGGGAAAAGTTTGAGAAGTGGGCCGAAACGGTACCTTATACTTTCCGTAATCCGTTGTACCACTGGACTCACCTTGAATTGAAGACCGCTTTTGGAATCGATAAAATTCTCAATCCTCATACGGCCCGTGAAATTTATGATGAATGTAATGAGAAGCTGAAACAGCCTGAATATTCCGCCCGTGGCATGATGCGCCGTTATCACGTGGAAGTGGTTTGTACTACAGATGATCCTATTGATTCCTTGGAATATCATATCAAGACACGCGAGAGCGGTTTTGAAATCAAGATGTTGCCTACTTGGCGTCCGGATAAGGCAATGGCGGTGGAAGTTCCTGCCGATTTTCGCGCATATGTAGAAAAGTTGGCCGAAGTGAGCGATGTGGCTATTTCCTGCTTTGACGATATGGTTGCTGCCTTGCGTAAGCGTCACGATTTTTTCGCGGAACAAGGATGTAAACTGTCTGACCACGGAATTGAAGAATTCTATGCCGAGGATTATACAGGAGCGGAAGTTAAGGCTATCTTTAACAAGGTATATGGCGGTACTGGATTGACGAAGGAGGAAATTCTGAAATTCAAGTCGGCCATGCTGGTTGTGTTCGGCGAAATGGATTGGGAGAAAGGTTGGACACAACAGTTCCATTATGGTGCTATTCGCAACAACAATAGTAAGATGTTCAAACTGTTAGGTCCTGATACCGGTTTTGATTCCATTGGCGAATTTACTACAGCAAAAGCTATGGCTAAATTTCTCGACCGCTTAAACTCCAATGGTAAGCTGACCAAGACTATTCTTTATAATTTGAATCCATGCGCCAACGAAGTCATTGCTACTATGCTGGGTAACTTCCAGGATGGTACGGTTGCCGGTAAGATTCAATTCGGTTCCGGTTGGTGGTTCCTTGACCAGAAGGATGGTATGGAAAAGCAGATGAATGCTCTTTCTGTACTGGGCTTATTGAGCCGATTTGTTGGTATGCTGACCGATTCCCGTTCCTTCCTCTCCTATCCGCGCCATGAATATTTCCGCCGTACATTGTGTAATCTTGTAGGCCGTGATGTAGAAAATGGTGAAATTCCTATTTCCGAGATGGAACGCGTAAACCAGATGATTGAAGATATCAGCTATTATAACGCTAAGAATTTCTTCCAATTCTAAAAAGCAATAGTAAGCTATAAGTTATGCAGTTTCACCCATAACTTATAGCTTATCTAATATTCCTTTGATACTATCCAATCGTATAAAATTGGGATGTCGTATTTCCCCTTCATGTTGCTCGTATGCCCAAGTCACGTGGTATGGTACATGGGCAGCGTATCCCCCAAGTTCCAATACCGGAAGTATGTCTGATTTTACAGAATTACCTATCATCAGGAGTTTTTCAGGCGGACAGCCCAATGTATCAATCAGCCTCTGGTAATCATCGATTTTCTTGTCACTCATAATTTCGATATGATGGAAATATTCTCGCAGTCCGGAAGCTTCTATTTTTCTTTTCTGGTCGAACAAGTCCCCCTTAGTGGCCAACACCAATTTATATTTCCCATGAAGTGACGATATGGTCTCCTTCACGCCTTCCAGTAGTGTAACCGGTTTCTGCAGAAGCTCTTGTCCCCATCCTATTACTTCTTCTATAAGATGCATATTCCCGTTTCCGTCTGTCACTTTGCAGATGGTTTCAGTCATACTGAGCATTATGCTCTTCAGCCCATAGCCATACATATGCAGATTCTTCATTTCTGTTTCAAAAAACCTTTGTGATATGGATGAAGCAGGCAGATATTGCCTTAAAAGGTTACAGAATTTGTGCTCGAACTCCTGAATATAAAGTTCGCTTTCCCACAGTGTGTCATCAGCGTCAAAAGCTATAAATTCGATTTTATCTTTCATGAATGGTCGTTTTATAAAAGCGTCCAAAGATACGGAGTATTCTATATAAATGAAAAGATAAATAGTGATAAATGGGAAGTTAATATCTTGTCTGCAACTTATTAATATTGTGTTTGCAGAAAATTAATATCTTGCAAACACGATATTAATTCCGTATTTTTGCACTTATTTTTTCATTTAATACATAAATTTTAATCGTACAAAAGGATGATGACATCACCCCAACCCGCTTCCAAAGGCTTCAGCAGAGCTTTTTGGGTAAGCAGTACAGTAGAACTGTTCGAACGCATGGCATATTATGCCGTATTTATTGTTCTTACCATTTATCTTTCCAATATTTTAGGTTTCAATGATTTTGAGTCAAGCATGATTTCCGGTCTGTTTTCGGGAGGGCTCTATTTGTTGCCCATCTTTACGGGCGCATATGCCGATAAGATAGGTTTCCGAAAGTCGATGATTATTGCTTTTTCACTGCTTTCCATCGGGTATTTGGGCTTGGGATTGCTTCCCACCCTACTGGAAGCAGCCGGTCTGGTGGAGTATGGTGAGACAACCCGTTTTTCCGGATTGCCGGATAGTAATGACCGTTGGATGATTATCCCCGTATTGTTTGTTATCATGGTAGGAGGCTCGTTCATCAAGTCTATCATATCGGGATCGGTGGCTAAGGAAACAACAGAGGCTACCCGTGCTCGCGGCTATTCCATCTTCTATATGATGGTGAATATAGGAGCTTTTACCGGAAAAACGGTGGTCGATCCTCTACGGAATGTTATCGGTGAGCAGGCTTATATTTATATCAATTACTTCTCGGCTGCCATGACGGTGCTTGCATTATTGGCTGTCGTCTTATTGTATAAATCGGCACATACAGCAGGTGAAGGGAAAAGCATGCGTGAAATTGGGCAAGGTTTTCTGCGTATTATCACTAATTGGCGTTTGTTGATTCTTATCCTCATCGTAACCGGCTTTTGGATGGTGCAGCAACAGCTCTATGCAACTATGCCCAAATATGTCATCCGTATGGCGGGTGAAACAGCCAAACCGGGGTGGATAGCCAATGTAAACCCGTTTGTAGTGGTTTGCTGCGTAAGTTTTATCACCCGGTGGATGGCAAAGCGCACAGCTATTACTTCTATGAATATAGGCATGTTTCTTATTCCGGTATCGGCATTGCTGATGGCATGCGGTAATTTGCTGGGCAACGATATTATTTCCGGCATGAGCAATATTACTTTAATGATGGTACTTGGTATTGTTGTGCAAGCTTTGGCAGAATGTTTTATCTCACCGCGTTATCTGGAGTACTTTTCTTTGCAGGCCCCCAAAGGTGAAGAAGGTATGTACCTCGGTTTCAGTCATCTTCATTCATTCCTCTCTTCTATTTTCGGGTTTGGTATTGCGGGGGTGCTTCTGACAAAATATTGTCCTGATCCAGTCTTGTTTGAAACCCGCGAAGCGTGGGAAGCAGCCAGTGTCAATGCACATTATATCTGGTATTATTTCGCTGCTATAGGATTGGTTGCAGCAATAGCATTATTCGTTTTTGCCAAAACTACCGAATTCATCGACAAAAAGAAGAAGGCATAAGGTTTATATATTGCATACTTTTTGTATATTTGCCGTCACTTTTTTTAAAAGCGACGGCTTTTTTGTAATTAAGGAGATTAGGATGAAAGTAAAATTTATAAGCCTTGCCAGTGGAAGCAGCGGTAACTGTTATTATATAGGCACAGAAAAATATGGAATACTCATCGACGCCGGCATTGCAGTACGGACGATAAAAAAAGGACTGAAAGAAGCAGGTATCAGCATGGAAATGATACGTGCGGTATTTGTTACGCATGATCATGCGGACCATATCAAAGCAGTAGGCGGATTGGGTGAAAAACTGAATATTCCTATTTATACAACCGCCCGGATTCATGAGGGCATCAACCGGAGCTATTGCATGACAGAAAAGTTATATTCGTCTGTCCGTTACCTGGAAAAGCAGCAACCCATGCAGTTGGAAGATTTTCATATCGAATCTTTCGAGGTACCTCATGATGGCACGGACAATGTGGGCTATTGCATTGAGATAGGCGGAAAAGTGTTTGCTTTTCTTACAGACCTTGGTGAAATTACTCCTACGGCCGCAGAATATATCAGAAAGGCCAATTATCTGATATTGGAAGCCAACTACGATGAGGAAATGTTACGCATGGGTACCTACCCCCAATACCTGAAAGAACGGATTACCAGCCGCACCGGACACATGAGTAATATTGCTACTGCTGAATTTCTTTCGGAAAATATGACGGAACATTTACAGTATATTTGGCTTTGTCATTTGAGCAAGGACAACAATCATCCTGAATTGGCATATAAAACAGTGGAATGGAAATTAAGGGAAAAAGGAATTATCGTAGGAAAGGATGTACAGTTGTGTGCTTTGAAGCGTACTACTCCTTCTGATTTATACGAGTTTGAATAAAAAATCCCATTTCATCGCAAAAAATACACCGTTTTGTTTGCACGAATAAAATAAAAGGACTACTTTTGCACCCGCAAACAAGAAATAAGGAATGCACTCTTAGCTCAGTTGGTAGAGCAACTGACTCTTAATCAGTGGGTCCAGGGTTCGAATCCCTGAGGGTGTACTTAAAAAAGGAACAACAGTAGTTGTTCCTTTTTTAATTTGTTTTAACAAGAACATGCTTTGTTGGGTATAAGCTCCTCATACGGAATCACTAGTAAATCTATATGGGGATGATACATTATTTTTCGTTAGTCCGCATCATAAATTCTTCAGAAGTTTGTTTTTATACCTTTGCCCTCACCCGCTTTCCGCCTCTTTCGTCACATTCGAAAATATATGTCAGAAAATGAAAGTAGGAAGAAAACTTTTATTTCCTCCTACTCGTATATCTATATTTTGTATATTTGTACACACATCAATGATTTTAAACTAAAAGAAAAACAATATGGATAAAGATTCAAAGCAAGTAGTGGTTCTTCTGACACATCCCAATATAAAAGAGTCGCGAGCTAACAAGGCATTGATGGATGCTATTAGTGACATGGGAGAGGTAGCCATATACAATTTATATGAGATGCGTATGGAAGATGCTTTTAATGCAGAGATATGGAGCACTATCATATCGCATGCATCTGCGCTTGTATTTCAGTTTCCGTTCTATTGGATGTCGGCTCCTTCTTTATTGAAGAGATGGTTGGATGAAGTATTTACTTATCTGGCAAAAACTCCTGCTGTGGCTGGTAAGACATTGATGGTGGTCACTACTGCCGGCTCTGAACATGATGCTTATAGAAGCGGAGGAAGAAATCGTTTTACGGTGGATGAGTTGTTAAGACCTTATCAAGCAAGTGCTGTACATGCTGGAATGATATGGCAAACTCCTCTTGTAGTCTATGGAATGGGGACTTCGGAAGCTAGTAAAAATATAGCAGAAGGGATAAATTGCTATAAGCAAAGAATTGAAGCATTGGTGAAGAAAGACATTTTCAGTGATAATTGGTAATAGTAGGACCATATCGAAATGGAACATTCTTTTTCATTTTTGAATGTTTGTTTTTCTCTTTATCTTTTTCTAAAATACTGATTTTAAGCAATAAATAAAATATTGTATGGATTGGCATATTTCTTGTGTTAACTCATACATGAAACTTTATATTATATCAAACAGATTACCCGTTAAGGTTACCAAAGAGGATGAAACGTTCGTGTTTTCACGAAGTGAAGGTGGACTGGCTACCGGTTTGGACTCACTTCAGATTTCCTACGAAAAACATTGGATTGGATGGCCTGGAATATGCGTTGACAACGAAGAAAGTAAAGAGGAAATCACTTCTAGATTGGAAGGAATAAATTTCCACCCAGTATTCTTGTCCGAAATACAGATAAAGAATTATTATGAAGGCTATAGTAATAGTACTATTTGGCCATTATGTCACTACTTTTTTGTTTATACGCTGTATCGGAACTCTTTCTGGCAATCGTATCAGGAAGTGAACCAGTTGTTCTGCGATGCCATTTGCCGCGTGATACGTCCAGGTGACAAGGTGTGGATTCAAGACTATCAGCTAATGCTGCTTCCCGGAATGCTTCGGAAGGTTTACCCGGATTTGAATATCGGATATTTCCATCATATCCCTTTCCCTTCCTATGAACTTTTCCGGATATTACCGGAGCGTGCAGAAATCCTGAAAGGATTATTGGGTGCTGACTTTATAGCTTTCCATACTCATGACTATATGCGGCATTTTATCAGTGCTGTCGAACGGGTATTGCGTATTGACTTTAAACTGGACGAAGCACAACTCGGGAATAGAGTAGTTAGGACCGATGCTCTTCCTATGGGAATCAACTACGGACTGTATCACAATGCTTCTTCCAGACCGGAAGTACGGCGGGCGATAGACCGTACACGGAAATTTTTCGGGAATCATAAGTTGATTCTTTCTGTAGACCGCTTGGATTATAGCAAAGGCATTCTGCACCGTTTATGGGGATTTGCTGCTTTTTTAGAATGTCATCCTGAATATTGTGGAAAAGTTACATTGGCAATGGTCATTGTTCCATCACGTGACCATGTAGATAGTTATGCTGAGCTAAAAACCAAGATTGACGAAGAAATAGGTTCTATAAACGGACAGTATTCTACGATGGACTGGACTCCGGTTTGCTATTTCTATCACGGTTTTTCATTTGAAGAACTGGTGGCAATGTACTATATAGCTGATGTAGCTTTGGTAACTCCACTTCGTGATGGCATGAATTTGGTTGCCAAGGAATATGTAGCCTCGAAAAATAATAATCCGGGTGTTTTGATTTTGAGTGAAATGGCAGGTGCAGCTATTGAGATGACGGATGCATTGTTGATTAACCCCAATGACACTGAGGAGATAAAGCAGGCCATTTGTCGGGCTTTGGAGATGCCCGAACAGGAACAACTGAAACGCTTGCAACACATGCAGAAAATTATTTCCGTACAAACGGTTAATAAGTGGGCGGCAGACTTTGTAAGTGAATGGAGCGATACGTGCCGTAAGAATGAACAGCTTCGTAAGAAAAGGATATCCGCCGGTATTATTGGTGCCATCAAAATGAAATATAACCAGGCTAAGCAACGGCTTATCTTGCTGGATTATGACGGAACGTTGGCGTCGCTCAATACACGACCGGAAAATGCTAAGCCCACCCCTGAACTCATTGCCACATTGCAGAAGCTGGTTTCCGACCCGGCCAACCATGTTGTTGTGAATAGTGGTCGCGACCATTTTACTTTAGAAAAATGGTTGGGAAATTTACCTATTGCAATGGCTGCGGAACATGGTGCTTTCTATAAGGAAAATGGCATCTGGCACAAAAACATAAACAAAGCGGAATGGAGTTCCGGATTGGTGTCCATCTTGAAGCTTTTTGTCGAAAAGACGCCTCGTTCCCACCTTGAAGTCAAGGAAACGACTTTGGCATGGCATTACCGGGAAAGTGATGCATGGTTAGGAGCTTTGCGGGCACAGCAACTTATCAATGTGCTGGTTAACATCTGTATACAGCAAAAGCTGCAAATCATACAAGGAGATAAAGTGGTGGAGATTAAGTCTCCCGATTATAATAAAGGTTCCGAAGTGAGACGCCAGTTGGAAAAGAAACATTATGACTTTATCATAGCTATGGGAGATGATACTACGGATGAAGATATGTTCAAAGCTTTGCCGGTGAATGCAGTGACAATCAAGGTGGGATATGTGTCGGAGGCAGCAAGCTATAATATGCCATCACAAACGGAAGTCCTGCCTTTTCTTCAAATTCTGGCGAACAAGAAAGACATGAAACAACCCATTGGCGAGAATGTCAAAACGAGCTTGAAAGGGGTATTCGATTTTTTCAGAGACTTGTTAAAAACAAAATAGTAAAAATGAGTAATTTAAATTATGGGGTAGTAGGCAATTGTCGGACTGCCGCACTTATATCCGAAAAAGGCAGCATAGACTGGTTGTGTTTTCCCGATTTTGATTCTCCGTCTATCTTTGCATCACTACTTGATCGGGAAAGAGGAGGAAGTTTTGGATTTGACGTTACAGAAGACTATCATATCTCACAATCTTACGTTCCTCACACTAACATATTGTCTACTTCTTTTTCTTCGAAAGAGGGAGAATTTGTCGTACTTGATTACATGCCTTATTACCGTTCCTGCGAAAATGCCCATTATCTTCCGGCAGAATTGTATCGATATGTGAGGTGGATAAAAGGTAAGCCCCGTTTCAAAGTAAACTATGTCCCTGCTCCCAATTATGCGCAAGGTAAAGTGATTCATAATGTCACTTCTGAATTTATAGAAAGCTATTGTTCTTCTGATAATAAAGATAGACAATATTTGTATTCTTCCCTTCCTTTGCAGAACATCGAACAGAAAAAAGAAATTATATTGGAAAAAGATGAGTTCTTTCTTTTGTCATACAATGAAAAGGTCATTCCGGTGGACATTGAACGGGAAAAAATTGAATATTGCCGTACTTTGGTTTATTGGCTTAATTGGACCAACCGTACTAAGAAATATTCTCTCTATAATGATGTGATAGAAAGAAGCATGCTGGTTTTGAAACTGATGTCTTACTATAACGGAGCCGTACTGGCCGCCCTTACTACCAGTTTGCCCGAATCCGTCGGCGAAGTACGTAATTGGGATTATCGGTTCTGTTGGTTGAGGGATGCCTCCATGTCTATCGAAACTTTGTTCCAGATAGGCCATATAGGGGCAGCAAGACGTTTTATGAAGTTCATACAGTCCACTTTCGTATCCAAGCACGAATCCTATCAGATAATGTACGGCATTCGGGGAGAAAGGCAGCTGACCGAGATTATTCTGGAGCATTTGTCCGGATATAAGAATTCCAAACCAGTACGGATAGGTAATGATGCTTACCATCAAAAGCAGAATGACTCGTTCGGTTATCTGATGGATTTGATTTACCAGTACTATCGGCTGATGCCCGGTACATTAGACGAAATAGAGGATATGTGGGAAATGGTAAAGAGCATTCTTTCCACGGTAATGGAAGATTGGAAGAAACCAGATAAGGGGATATGGGAAATCAGAGGAGAAAGCCGCCATTTTGTTTCATCCAAAGTGATGTGTTGGGTGGCTTTGGACCGTGGTGCAAAGATAGCTTCCATGCTCAATAAATACGGTTATAGTGAACGTTGGCAAAAGGAAGCTGACAAGGTATGGCAGGATGTAATGACATATGGATGGAAGGAAGAACTTCAAAGTTTCTCGCAGACTTATGATAATATGGCAATGGATTCCTCTTTGCTGTTGATGGAACCTTACGGTTTTATTGCAGCAGACGATATCCGATACCATAAGACAGTGAAGGCTGTGAAAAAAGCTCTTTTGCATAAGGGATTGATGTACCGGTATAACAGCGAAGATGATTTCGGGCTTCCTTCTTCGGCTTTTACCATTTGCACTTTTTGGCTGATACGTGCGCTTTTTGTTATCGGAGAAAAGGAAGAAGCCCGTTGTTTGTTTGATGATGTTCTGACATATTCCAATCATTTGGGGTTATTCAGTGAGGATATTGATTTTAATACGAAGGAACAACTGGGGAATTTTCCACAAGCTTATTCGCATTTGGCATTAGTCAATACGGCTATTCTGTTTGCAGAAGAAAATAAGAGATTGGCTTTTATCCGGCCGTAACGAGGAGGGGAACTTAATTAATACTGCAAATGGGAGCATTTTGTATTTGTCCTTCTTTCTTTCGTTTTTAATTCCATTGAATGATGATACCTTTCTTTTTTTATGTATTTTTGCATAAATAAAATTTCACTATTTCGGCAGTTGTTTTGTACTCATATCGCTGATATAGTTTAGGAACTCAAAATAAAGGATTATCATGTTACGGAAGATTAGACTGACTTTTGCAATGATTTGCTTTGTACTCATCACCTTGTTGTTCCTTGATTTTACGGGAACGTTGCATGGGTGGTTCGGCTGGTTGGCCAAAATCCAGTTTTTGCCGGCTGTATTGGCGCTAAATGTGGGAGTGTCTTTTCCTGATTTAGCTAGACGCTTTTTCTTTTTATAACCGATATCAGTAGA
>ENA-OZZG01000784-OZZG01000784.1-human-gut-metagenome-genome-assembly--contig:-NODE-784-length-10351-cov-6.669775_pt1 | contig 10351 bp, 9 predicted proteins | sample MGYA00243645_ERZ654147 | MGnify/ENA primary metagenome ERZ654147 (study PRJEB26926, sample SAMN06165256) | human gut metagenome | biome: ENVO:00009003; feature: ENVO:2100002; material: ENVO:00002003... | reverse complement strand
TTCTTGAACGCCGTCTCTACTACTCTGAATCTCAATTTTGACATAATACCTTAGAATTGTAATTGTTGGTTTATAAATATATGATAGAATAAAAAAACTTGTTTTAGTTGTAAGCGGACTCTCCGTGCTCGTAGATGTCAAGTCCTTCTTCCTCCACGCGAGCCGGAACACGCAAGCCGTGTATCTTGTCGAGTACTTTGAAGATGATGAAGCCCATACCTGCCGCCCAAAGTCCGACAATTACCGCACCGAATATCTGTGCTCCGAGGAAGCCCGCACCCGCACCGTAGAACAGGCCTTCACTGGTAGAGAACAGTCCGGTAAGTACCGTTCCCGTGAAACCACATACGCCGTGTACGGAAGATGCGCCTATGGGGTCGTCAATTTTCAGTACTTTGTCAATGAATTCTACGGCATATATCATCAGTACGCCACAGATGGCGCCGATGATGACCGCACCCAGCGGAGCAACGGCGTCGCATCCTGCCGTAATGCCTACCAATCCCGCCAAAATACCGTTCAGCGTGAGTGACAGGGACGGTTTGCCGTATTTCAGCCAACTGACGGCCAGGGCAAAGAAACCACCAGCGCAAGCTGCCAAGTTAGTGTTGAGGAATACGAGCGAGACAGTTACCTGATCCTCGGTAGTGGCTGCCGCCAACTGAGAGCCGGGGTTGAAACCGAACCATCCGAACCATAGGATGAACACGCCCAGTGCCGCAATGGTGAGGTTGTGTCCGGGGATGGCTTTTGACCGGCCGTCTTTGCCGTACTTGCCGATGCGCGGACCGAGGATAGCTGCACCTACCAATGCAATCCAACCGCCTACGGAGTGTACAATGGTAGAACCTGCGAAATCGTGGAAGGTAGTTCCGAATGTTTCCGTCATGAAGGAACCTGCTTCACCGTTCATCAGCCATCCACCACCCCAAGTCCAGTGCCCGGAAACGGGATAAATCAGTACGCTGATGAAGATTGTGTAAACCAGATACATGGAAAACTTTGTACGCTCCGCTATAGCTCCCGAAACAATTGTGGCGGAAGTGGCGCAGAATACGGTTTGGAATACGAGGAAACCTTCGGTAGGCAATGAAGCGGGGTCGGGCAGGCCATTGCTATCGAACAACAGGCTCATGAGGTGAGGAGTTCCGAAGAAGTCGCCTAAACCGAACATGATGCCGAAACCTACCAGCCAGTAAAGAAGTGAGCCGAACATGAAGTCCACAAAGTTTTTCATCAGTATGTTGGCGGTGTTCTTGGTGCGGGTGAAACCGGCTTCCACCAATGCGAAGCCCGGTTGCATAAAGAATACCAACATGGCTGCAAGTAACATCCAGACGGTGTTGACACCGGAAACCAACTGGGCGACGGTATCGGTTGCCACACTATCCGCAGCTACGGTGGTTTGTGCATACATATCTGTTGTGAGGCAGCAAGCTATGAGTATAGCAAGGGCCGTACGCAGTTTTGTGAAACTGCGTTTCATATATTTGTCCATAATCTTTTGGGTTTTTAGTTGTACTTGTATTTTGTTTTTCACTGAGCACGCCGCTCAATGAAAATCCTGTGGGTTGAGTGCTGCCGGTTATCTTTCCTGTTCGGCATTATAGAGGGCAATGTCACCCCGTTCTCCGGTGCGGATGCGGATAGCGTCTTCAATGGGGATGACGAAGATGCGGCCGTCGCCGATTTCGCCGGTTTGTGCGGCTTTGATGATAGCTTGTACTGTCTTTTCTGCGTTTTTATCGCGTACAACGATAGAGATGAGGATACGTTCGATGGAACTGGTGTCGTACAGTACACCACGGTAAATACGGGCTTGTCTGGATTTTCCGATACCTCTTACATCGTAATAAGAGAACCATTCGATATCTGCTTCGAGGAGTGAGTCTTTCACTTCCTCGAATTTGGTTTTGCGGATGATAGCTTCAATCTTTTTCATACCTTAAGTGTTTTATTGTTCTTAAAAACTTAATCCTACTACGAAGTATGCTCTTTCCGAACAGGGATTCCAAGTAGCTTTGGCAAAGAGTGGCAGGGAGAATGAATTGGTTATCCTGATATCCTTTGTAGCTCCGAGGCTGACGTCGCATACGGCAAATCCGCTTGCTCCGTAGAAGTCCGTTTCCCATGGAGTGGCGCCTACTTCGGCTGTCCAGTCAAGTCCGCCCAATTTGAACGGAGCGGCTATGGAAATATAGGATGAATAGGCTCTGTCACCATTCTCCTTGACACCGTCGTCTCCGGCAAAGTTGGTGTACCAGTTTACTGCTACCGGTCCGAAGTCGTAACCCACTTGGGCTTCGTACAGGTGGGTTGTATTGTGGGCACCGTAGTGGAAGTAACCTGCTCCGGTATTATACCAATAATCAGTAATTGATACGCTAAAACCACCGGTGGAGTAGCCCAGTGTGAGGTCGAACTCTTTAGCATCGTAACCGTCGGCATCTGTCTTTTCAATACCTACCGATCCCCATGCTTCCAAAGACAAACCTTTATAGGCGATGGATGCGTTGGGTTGAAGGCTTACACCGCCCAAGTCTTGTCCGCGCCAGATGTAGCCGCTTACGATGTCTGCGCCTACGGATGCTTTTACTTTGTCCTGTGCCTTTGCCGTGAAAGGCATTGCAGCTGATAGTAACGTTATTGCTATTACTCCTAATTTTGTGTTTCTTGTTTTCATACCTTCTTACCTTTTTAGTTAGAAAAATTGCGGATGATCAGTCCGGTTCTGTTAGTATAGTATTGTGCTTGAACTATTAAATAGTAGGATGTTTATATTCTTCACTTTTATTTCAGCCAGTTGCGGATGCGTTTTATGGCTTCCACACAGTCTTCGTGTTTGCCGAAAGCGGTCAGACGGATATATCCCTCACCGCTTGGTCCGAAGCCTACACCCGGAGTACCCACTACATTGGCTTCGTACAACATTTGTTCGAAGAATCGCCAAGAGCTTATGTCGTTCGGGGTTTTCAGCCAGATGTATGGAGCGTTCACACCGCCGTACACTTCCAGCCCGGATGTTTCCAGTCCTTCTTTCATGGTGCGGGCGTTGTTCATATAGTAGTCAATCGTTTCTTTTACCTGCCGTCTGCCTTCTGCGGTGTAGATGGCTTCGGCGGCACGCTGGGTAATGTAGCTTGTACCATTAAACTTGGTGCATTGGCGGCGGTTCCACAGTTTGTTGAGGGAGATACGTTCACCTTCCAGCGTAGCGGCGGTCAGTTCTTTCGGTACTACGGTGTAGCCGCAGCGTACGCCTGTAAATCCGGCTGTCTTTGAGAAACTGCGGAACTCGATGGCGCATTTTTTCGCCCCTTTTATTTCGTATATGGAGTGGGGCACATCGTCCTCTTGGATGAAAGCCTCGTAGGCGGCATCAAATAGGATAAGCGTGTCGTTGTCAAGGGCATAGTCCACCCACTTTTTCAGTTCGGGTTTGGTAAGGGTAGTACCCGTAGGATTGTTGGGGTAACAGAGGTAGACGATGTCGATACGTTTGTCCGGTATTTCGGGGATAAAGTTGTTTTCGGCCGTACAGGACATATAGGTTACATTGCTCCATTTGCCGTCTTTTTCCAATATGCCGGCGCGTCCGCACATTACGTTGCTGTCAATGTAGACGGGGTAGATAGGGTCGGTTACTCCCACACTGTTGTCATGGCGGAGTATGTCGCCTATGTTTCCCGTATCGCTCTTGGCTCCGTCGTTGATGAAGATTTCTTGTGGGCTGAAATGAACGCCGCGTGTCGCGTAATCGTGTTTGATAACGGCATCAATCAGAAAGTCATAACCCTGTTCAGGACCGTATCCGCGGAATGTCTTGGCATCAGCCATCTCATCCACTGCCTTGTGCATCGCTTCGATGCAAACTTGCGGCAGCGGACGGGTAACGTCTCCGATACCCAGACGGATGACTTCTTTTTTAGGGTGCGTTATCCTGAAAGTATTAATTTTTTTAGCTATGTCCGAAAATAAGTAACTTCCGGGCAGTTTCAAAAAATGTTCATTAACTAATGCCATATCTCTGTTGGTTTAATTATTTAATAATGATGAATTAATAATGAAGAATTGCCATGTGGCACAAAAGCGTATATTCATTCATAATTCTTCATCCGTCTCCATCTCTCCCTCGAACACCTTGGTTGCCTCTCCCGTCATAAAGACGTGCTTGGTGGCTATATCCCATTCAATGGTGAGTGTTCCTCCATCCATGCCGATGATTGATTTTCTTCCGGCACGTCCTGTGAGGAAAGCGGCTACGGCTGTGGCACAGGCTCCTGTTCCACAGGCTCGGGTGACGCCCGAACCCCGTTCCCATACGCGCATCCTTATCTTTCCCTCTTCCAATACTTGGGCAAACTCCACATTGGTGCGGTCGGGGAAGAGAGGGTGATTCTCCAGTTTGGGGCCGATAGAGGAGAGGTCTACCTTCGTAATGTCGTTCACGAAGATTACCAGATGCGGGTTTCCCATGGATACGGTAGTACCCGTATAGCGTATGCCGTCTATTTCGATGGGATGTTCTGTCATCGGCTTGCTCCCCTTGCCGTCATAGTTCACGGGTTCGTCAGACGGAATACCCATGTCAACGGTTACAGTGTCTACTTTATCGCCTGTCGCGTGTAGTTTTAGAATCTTGATGCCGGACAGGGTATCGAGTGTGATTTCAGTTTTGGAAGTCAGCTTGTAGTCATAAAGGTATTTGCCGATGCACCGGCTGGCATTGCCGCACATCTTGGCTTCCGAACCGTCCGCATTGAAAATGCGCATGCTGAAATCGGCTTTGTCGGAGCGCCCTATAAGTACCAGACCGTCACTGCCGATTCCCGTATGCGGTGCGCTCCATTTCTTCGAGAGTTTCTCCGGGTTCTCGATAGGATAGCGGGTAGTGTCTACATATATGTAGTCGTTTCCTGCGCCATGCATCTTGGTAAACTTTATGCTTCTTGTCATTTTGTACTTACTTGGTTAGTTGACTATATCTTTTTGTCTTATTTCAATGCAAATATACGACGTTTTGGATGATTTTTATCTATATTGATATCTGTTTTCTATTTATTTCTATTCCTGCTTTCATTCAGTGCAAATATATATGATTTCCCTTTCAATTTAAAAGTATATGATGCTATATTCGTAAAGATTGTAATATAATGCTCTCGCACTCTTGCGGGGAAATAATAAAAATGATTGTTTTATTCGCTTATTACTACCTTTTTGAAATATAAAAGCTGCTTCATTGTTTTCATAATGAAGCAGCTTGTCTGTAATAACTTTCTAAATGTATTGTAAGCTGATGCTTTTACTGTAATATTTCTTGCAGTTCTACGGGGACGTTGGTAGTGATGAAATCCACACCGTGGTCAATCAACCACTTCATGTCTTTGGCATCGTTTATGGTCCAAGCATTTACTTTCATGCCCAAGTCGTGGGACTCTTTAATCCATTCGGGATGTCTTTTGAATACGCTGAAGTGATAGTCGGGTCCGGCGCATCCCCATTCTTTCAGTTCTTTGGGAGAGAGGTCGCCTTCCAGATAATATACCGGAGTTCCTTTGGGGGTAAGACGGATAAATTCTTTGGTGGCGTGTCGCGAGAAAGCGATGTATTCCATGCGGTTCTCCAATCCCATGTCTTTCACCATCTTCACGATACTTTCTACGGCACGTGTTTCCTGTTCGGGTGTCTTGTGGGATTTCAGTTCCAGAATAAGGCGCGTTTTCAGTTGTCCGGCCTTCTCCAAGTATTGCCGCAGGGTGGGGAGTTGCTCTCCGTTGTCCAGTATGACGGCGGTACACTGTTGTGCGGTGGATTTCTGCATATTCACTCCCTTGAAAGTGCTATCGTGGTTTACTACAAGTTGGTTGTCGGCGGTGAGCCATACATCGAACTCGGAACCGTAACAATTTATGGAGTCGGCTTTCACCAGTGCGGTAATGGAATTCTGTGCCGAACCGTCTGTTTTCCAGAAGCCGCGGTGAGCAATGACTTGGGTGGACTGTGCCTGTGTATAGCCACAAGCGGCAAGTAGCAGGGCGGAAGTGATAATAAGGCTTTTCAGTTTCATGGGCTTTAGAATTAATTATTTTCATCGTTCTTTCGCAAAGGTAGCATAAGCTTACGAATATGAAACAGAAAGTATATTAAAAATCCGTTGCATTTGCCGTGTGGTTACTTTTTTTAAGGTTCAGTCCTTGTAGGCTTCTTCGTGCACACCGGCAACGGCGCGTCCGCTAGGGTCGTTTTTCCCTTGGAATGAGACGTCCCATGCCAATGCTTCGGCGGTGGAACAGGCTACACTCGGTACGCTGGGTACACTGCGGGCGGCACTCTCGCTGGGGAAGTGCTCCTCGAAAATAGTGCGGTAGTAGTATTCCTCTTTGTTCATCGGTGTGTTTACGGGGAAGCGTTCGGAGGCTTTCCGCATCTGTTCATCACTGACGGCAGCGGCAGTGACAGCTTTCAGCGTATCAATCCAGCTGTAACCCACACCATCAGAAAATTGTTCTTTCTGACGCCATGCGACGCTTTCGGGCAGCATATCCGCAAAGGCTTCGCGAACCACTTTCTTTTCAATTTCTTTTCCGGGACACATCTTCGTGGCAGGATTCAGTCGCATGGCTACATCCAGAAATTCTTTGTCGAGAAACGGGACACGTCCTTCCACGCCCCAAGCGGCAAGACTCTTGTTGGCGCGCAGGCAATCGTAAAGGTACAGTTTGGAGAGCTTACGTACTGTTTCTTCATGGAAGGCTTGTGGTGTGGGCGCTTTGTGGAAGTAGAGGTAGCCGCCGAATACTTCGTCCGCACCTTCACCACTAAGTACCATCTTGATGCCCATGCTCTTGATGACACGCGCCAGCAAGTACATGGGCGTGGATGCGCGGACAGTGGTTACGTCGTAGGTTTCGATGAAGTAGATGACATCGCGAATGGCGTCCAGCCCTTCTTGAATGGTGTAGTTTATTTCATGGTGGATAGTGCCGATGTATTGCGCCACTTCACGTGCTTTGATGAGGTCGGGAGCACCTTTCAAGCCTACTGCAAAAGAGTGGAGTTGAGGCCACCACGCATCTGCCTTGTTGTCCGTCTCAATACGTTTTCCGGCGTATTTCTTGGCGATGGCCGAGATTACGGAAGAGTCCAGCCCGCCGGACAACAACACGCCGTAAGGTACGTCCGACATAAGTTGGCGCTGTACGACGGCTTCGAGGGCATCATGTACGGCAGAAACCTGAGTTTGGTAGGTTGTGGCATTGACGTCAGGGTAACCAGTATGATAGTTGTCTTTTACGGCAAGGTATTGCATCCAGTCGCGAGTGTACCAGCGGTGCATTTTACCCTCACGTCCCCGGTAATAGTGTCCGGGCAGGAAAGGCTCGTACTCGTCGCAGAAGCCTTCGAGAGCTTTCAGTTCGCTGCCGAAGTAGATGCGGCCTTCCTTGTCGCGGCCTATATATAAAGGTATCACTCCGATGGGGTCGCGGGCTATGAGGTAATCGTCCGTCTCTTCATCGTAGAGGGCAAAGGCGAAGATACCGTTCAGTTCTTCGAGGAAATTGATGCCCTTGTCTTTGTAGAGGGCGAGGATGACTTCGCAGTCCGAACCCGTCTGAAAGGTGTACTTTCCGGCGTAATGTGCACGGATATCGCGGTGGTTGTATATCTCACCGTTGACGGCAAGGATTTGCTTGCGGTCGGGCGAGTACAGAGGTTGCCCACCCGATTGAGGGTCGACGATAGAAAGCCGCTCGTGTGCAAGGATTGCGGAGCCGCCTACATAAATACCGCTCCAGTCCGGTCCGCGATGGCGGATTTTCTGTGCCATTTTTAAAGCTTTACTCCTGAGTTCCGGAGTCTGGGATTTTATGTTGAAAATACCTGCTATTCCACACATGGTTGTAGTTGTTTTAGAAGTTGATATCGGGATGATGTTAGTTGTATCGGGTGAGACTGGCAGTTTCGTCCGTTGGAACGGATTGTTTCAAGCGTTGAAACGAGTCGTTTCACACCGGGGGACAGAAAGTTTCATGCGTTGAAACTCTTGGTATCCCTCTTTGAAACTTTTTTCGTTGCCGCAAAACTACCGGTTGAAGTATTGGTCAATCCGCCGGGCTACTTTGCGACCGTCAGCCAGTGCACGTACTACGAGACTTGCACCATTGGCGGCATCTCCCGCCACGAATACATTCTCTGCAAATGTCGGCTGTTCCGGTTTGAGGAAGCCCATAGCCAACAGCACCATATCGGCTTCAATGACTTCTTTCTTACCCGTAGGTTTCATGGTGGGGCGGCCACCGTCTTTTGCCGGAAGCCATTCCACTTCTTCCACTTCCACGCCGCAAACCTTTCCGTTCTTGCCGATGAATCTGTTGGATGCCAGTGACCAGCGGCGTGTGCATCCTTCTTCGTGACTGGAAGTGGTTTTCAGGACAACGGGCCATTGCGGCCAGGGCGTAGCGTCATTGTGGCCTACGGGTGGTTGTGGCATGATTTCTATTTGTGTCACGCTCGTAGCTCCTTGGCGGATGCTCGTGCCGATGCAGTCCGAGCCTGTGTCGCCACCGCCAATGACAAGCACCCGTTTGCCACGGGCATTGACAAGCTGCTCTTTCGGGAATGTCTCTCCGTCGAGGATACGGTTCTGTTGAGCCAGCATATCGAGGGCAAAGTAGATACCTTTCAGTTCACGGCCGGGGATGGTAAGGTCACGGGCAGTGGGAGTGCCTGTGCAGACGGCGTAAGCATCGAAACCTGCGGGCAGCTTCTGCATATCGATGCAGACACCCATTTCAAACCGGATACCTTCGGCTTTCAGTACATTCATGCGACGGTCTATCACTTCTTTGGGTAGTTTGAAATTGGGAATACCGTAGCGAAGCAGTCCGCCCGGCATCGGTTTGGAATCGAATATCGTGACTTCGTAGCCACGGGCATTCAGCCGTGCGGCAACGCTCAGCCCGGCAGGCCCTGCACCGATGACAGCTATTTTCCAGCCATTGCGTTCGGGGCGGACAGGCACGATATATCCTTCACGAAAAGCGGCTTCGGCAATGGCTGCCTCATTCTCGCGGATGGTTACGGGAGCATCGCAGGAGAGTTTCAGCACACATGACTTCTCACAAAGTGCGGGGCAGATACGTCCCGTAAATTCGGGGAAATCATTCGTCTCGTTCAGTACTTGATAGGCTTCGCGCCATTTTCCTTTGCAGAGTGCGTCTTGAAACTCCGGTTGCTTGTTGCCCAACGGACATGCCCAATGGCAAAAAGGTACACCGCATTCCATACAGCGTGAGGCTTGGAGCTTGCGGTCGTGACTGTTCAGCGTCTGTTCCACCTGGCTGAAATCTGTGATACGTTCGTGTATCGGACGGTAGCCCGCTTCTTGGCGGGGGATATTTAAGAATGCTTTTGAATCGCCCATGATTGATAAATTGAGAATTAAAAATTGAAAATTAAGAAATAATACTCAGAGAATCGAAAATTAAAAAGAACGTGGAATTTGTAAGTACGCACTATTCTGTATTTTTTAATTCTCAATTCTCAATTTTTAATTTAATAGTCTCTTTGCATATCCGCAATCTTCTGTTGCAGCTTCTTCATCTGTTCTTCTTGCAGCACTTTCTTGTACTCGATAGGGACTACTTGGATAAACTCGTCTACGTAGTGCGTCCAGTCATCGAGTAGGATGCGCGCCAGTTTGGAACCGGTGTAGAGATAATGCTGGCGGATGAGTTCGTGCAACTCCTTGCGGTATGAGGTTTCTTCAATGAGGCTTAGTTCCACCATTTCACGATGCAGTAATTGCAAGTTTTTGATTATCAAATATTTGGAGCTCTAAAAGGTACAGAAGTCTAATTTTTTGTCATTTTTAGTCATTGTAACTCATTGAATATCAATAAGTTGCACATTGTCACATTCTTTTTGTAAGACAAAGATAATTGTATTTTGTTGAATTTCAAAGTTTTCCGGCAAATAAGTTACAAGAACGAGGTATTTTTTACCCTTTTTTAGTGATATGGCATTTTTATCAATGGCGTGCAATATCATGCAAATAGAATAAGTATTTTGTGGTTATATTTAAATCTTTGTGAAGTGAGATAATACGAAGACTGATGTTAGTTTGTATCGATTTTTTATATTAATGGATGGACTGATGTTTTGATTCAATGATTATATTGACTACGTGTACAATAAATTCGATAAAAGAGTGTTAGTTTTTGATTTTTGCATAAATTGTGTAAATATTGAAATCTAATTTATAAATATAGATATTTAGTTATATATTTGTGGAAAAACAGATCTGTCTCTTATACACATCTCCGAGCCCACGAGACAAGAGGCAATCTCG
>ENA-OZZG01000780-OZZG01000780.1-human-gut-metagenome-genome-assembly--contig:-NODE-780-length-10373-cov-6.959004_pt1 | contig 10373 bp, 10 predicted proteins | sample MGYA00243645_ERZ654147 | MGnify/ENA primary metagenome ERZ654147 (study PRJEB26926, sample SAMN06165256) | human gut metagenome | biome: ENVO:00009003; feature: ENVO:2100002; material: ENVO:00002003... | reverse complement strand
ACGAGATTGCCTCTTGTCTCGTGGGCTCGGAGATGTGTATAAGAGACAGTATCAAAGGTGAGGTAAAGGATGGTTATTTAACCGTAACCGCAACCACCAGTAAGAATAACGATGAGAAGGATAAGGATGGCAAGTACATCCGCAAGGAACGTTACAGCGGAAGCTGCAGCCGAAGCTTTTATGTCGGCGATGCAGTAACGCAGGATGACGTGAAGGCAAAATTTGAAAACGGTGTTCTGACATTGGAAGTTCCAAAGAAAGAGGAAGCACCGAAGGTAGAAGAAAAGAAGTATATTTCTATTGAAGGCTAATTATTCAGAAGGGGGGACAGTCGAGAGGCTGTCCCCCCTTTTTCTTATAATATATCGCAGGCCATTGCAAAGAATGCGCATGTGCCGCACGTGTTTTGCAATGTCTGTGAAAAAGGGAGGATAAAAGTTTGAAAAACCGAAACATGGTCTTTGATTTTACACAATGTTATCCAAAGCGAAAAGAACCGGGACTGGAGTGGCATGACTGCAGTGCGATCGGAGGCAGCCGTCTGTATTGCAGCAGAGATGCGGGAAAAAAAATAAAAGCGCTGATTGCGCCGGCTGGAGTATCCGGAATTCATTTTATAGATTCGGGGGATTATCATTATATTTCCAAAATTATGACGGATTTTATCAAGGAGCCGTTTACGCTGGTGTTAATTGACCATCACACGGATATGCAGGATGCAAGTCTGGGCGGAGATATCTTAAGTTGCGGAAACTGGGCGAAAAAGGTATTGCAGGAAAATCCGTATCTGCAAAGGCTGGTTTTGATCGGGCAGGAGAAGAAAATGCTTGATAAGTTACAGTCCGGAGCCAGACAGCAGGAGACAGATGGAAAGCTTGTTGAAATCAGTTACGAGGAATTAAAAAACGGAAAGGCACATGAAAAAATAAAAGAACTGCCGGATGAAGTTCCTGTTTATATTTCCATTGACAAGGATGTGCTGGACGAAAAATATGCAGTGACAAACTGGGACCAGGGAAAAATGTCAATGGGAATGCTGGAACAGATATTAAAAACGCTGGTTACGGAATATGATGTGATCGGAGTGGATATTTGTGGGATGTATCCGGAGGAAAACAGTCTGCCGGAGTATCTGCGGGCAGAACGGGTAAATATACGGAGCGATGAGGAACTGTATCGGTTTTTGCAAAAAAATCTCTTTTGCTGGGCTTCACATAAATAGGGGGGGTCATATTTTTTTGCAAAGATTAAAAGTGTTTTTTCTATATGATTGGGACAACAGTATAAATATATAGATCAAAGTATGCAGGATGATTGATAATATATAGAGAGTGTGTATAATAAGATGAGAAAGAGTGAATAAGTGTGGTTATCAAAGCCGGGTTTTCAAGAATATGAGGGGTGTGGGACATATATAGGAAAAGTGGCGCGAAAAGTCCCTCGAGGTAGCAAGAGCAGGACATATGCAGAAAAAGTGTTGCAAAAAGTCCCACCAGCCAGTAAAAGCAGGACATAATCAACCAGCAAAAAACATATTTGCCATTTGCCAGCACAAACATCGTGAATTTTATAATTACAGGAAACTTATAATAGCCCAAAAGATATAGCGATAGAAAAGGTGCTGTTTTCTGAAAAATATACAGCTACTAAAAAGGCACAATAACCGGAAGCACAACAGCAAAAAAGAAAGGAAATCAACAATCATGGCATACGAGAATGATATTATTATGCGGCAGGTACGTGACATGACCCGCATGCTTGCAAAAATTTTATTTGGGAAAAACACCGCGACCTATGAATATAAGGAAGAGGATCGTCATACAGCAACGGACAGTTTATATGCCCGGCTGATTGCGCTGGTCGATGCAGGAAAAATCAATGAAGCGGAAAATCGCTTGTATGAAGAATTAGAAAGAGATGAAGAGGGCACATTTGAAGTAGCACTCGGATTTTACGATTATCTGAATGAACTTCCGGAGGAATTTCTTGAAGAGCACGATTATTCGAAGGAGGAAGTCAAAGAAGGCGCACAGAGTCTTGCGGACCGCAAGGGGCTGGGACTTCTTGGGGAAGGACTTGATTAGGAATAACTGTTCGAAGGAGAAATGATGAACCGTAGTAGATTAAGTGAAAAAGATATATAAGACAGAGAATAACTCTTGACAATACAACATATATGCTGTATTTTGTAATTACAAAACAAAAGTGGAGACAGCATATGATATTACACAATTATCTTTCGAATTCGGGAAGAGATTTAATATATGAATACATTAATAGTCTTCCGGAAGCTGAAAAAATTGATGGTTATACCGTACTGCAGCATATGGAAAAAGGAGAATTTGATAAAATTCTTTTTAAAAGATGGGAAAAGAAAGTGTATGAGGTATATTTTCAGAAAAATAACCGTGTATTCTATATTACAGTAGATAAGGAAAATATATATCTGCTCCATTCCTGTCGAAAACAGAAAAATAAAACAGAAAAAAAGGATGCAAATATAGTACGGAAGCGGGCAAAAGAATTAGGAAATATGTTAGGCAGGAAGTTTATTTAGAGGGAGTGGTCAATATGCCTTTTTTGCAAGTAAATGTAGAGCAGGAAATTCAAAAGCAAAGAGAGAACGATCCGGAGTTTAAAAAAATATGGGATGAGTCCCGTGCAGAGTATAGATTGATTGGTGAAATGATTTCTTTACGTAAAAAGAAAAAAATTACACAAAAGGAATTAGCTTTGCTGACAGGGAATAAACAACAGGTTATATCAAGGATTGAAAGGAAAGAAAGTATCCCGACAATTCGGGCATTTAGTCGTATCTTAGATGCTCTCGGGTATGAATTACAGATTGTAAAAAAGAAGTCAGTGTAATATATAATTTAAATTGGTGTCCAAATAGCATTTAACAGAAATGTTAGATGCTATTTTTTTTACAAAAACACATCTGCCCGTCACATCCCGCCAGAAACCGGTAGTATACAGATAAGAGATGCTCCAGTCCCCGCCGCAGGTGGCTTTAAAAGGACTGGCATCCAACAGAAGGGAGGAATCATCATGGAAGATACTGCAATCATCCGCTTATTTCAGGAGCGGTCACAGCAGGCAATTGCCGAATTGTCGCAGAAATACGGAAAACTCTGTCAGAGCCTGTCCCGCCGGATCTTAAATAACGAAGAGGATGCAGAAGAATGTGTTAATGATACGTGGCTTGGTGTGTGGAACAGTATCCCACCGCAGACCCCGAATCCGCTGGTCTCCTATGTCTGCAGGATTACCCGCAATCTGTCCGTCAAAAGGCTGCGGCATAACATGGCGGCAAAGCGCAACAGCTATTACGATGTATCGCTTGCGGAACTGGAAGAATGTATTCCGGCAGCGCAGGAGCAGGAGCCGTGGGAAGAACAGGAGGTGACGAAAGTCCTGGAACGCTTTTTACGGGAACTGGATACCGGCAGCCGCGTGATGTTCGTCAAACGGTACTGGTATGCGGAGTCTGTCGCACAGATTGCGGAAACGTTTGGGATGAAAGAAAACAGTGTGTCCGTAAAACTGATGCGTCTGCGCAAAAAGCTGAGAAAGAAACTGGAGAAGGAGGGTGTAGTGTTATGAGAAAATCCGAAAAATTATCCGATGCAATCGGTGAAATCAGTGATGACATTATAGAGGAAGCGTATACATATAAGCCAAAACATGACATGCACCAAAGAAAGGCTTCTTTTAAATGGAGAGCAGCTGTAGCAGTTCTTGCCATGCTTGTTTTGGCGGGAGTCGGTGTGTCCGTAGGGGGAGGAACTTCCTTTTTCCGGCTTGGAACAATTGTTTCCAGATTTACGGGGAAGGCTGCAAAGGTGGTTTACCGTATCCAGGGAATTCCGGTAACACAGCAGGAAATCCAGGCAGGAGTGGCATTGCGTGTGGAAAACGGAGAAACGGTAAAAACCGCAAAAAAAGAGGTTATAAAAGATATTATTACAAAAAAGACGTTGTATGTACTTGCAAAAAAGAACGGATGTACTGTGTCGGATCAGGAATATGATGATTATGCAAAACTGCTGAAGACACAGATGAACAAAGCGGAGAACCGGAAAGAAATCCGCGATTTTTATGCGGGATTCGGTGGCGAGAGTGCTTACTGGAAGAATATGGAGCCGGTTATTCGTCAGAATCTTGCGGTGCGCAAGTATATAGACAGCCAGACAGGAACGCAGACGGAGGAAGAAATCAAACAGGAGGCATATGAAAGCGGTGCAAAGCAGACGGATCTGGATGCATTTGAACAGGTGGTGGAAGATGTCTGTGAAGAGATTGGCGATTATCTGAAAACACTGCAGAAGTCGGATGCTTCGGTATATTATTTTGCGTCTTCCGACAAAGAGCGTGTGACAAAGAGTATCGACAAAGAGGAAATCTGTGCCATTGGAAATCATACGATTGTAACCCGGGAACAGGTACAGATGTATACGAAGTTTTATGAAATTACATATGATAAGACATTGTCGGAAAAGAAAGCAATTGCTTATGCCAAGGAACGCAACGCACTGTATGTTGCGGCAATGCAGAATGGATATCAGGTAACCGATGAACAGGTAAAAGCATATGTAGAGGAATTAAAACAGAATCTGGATGGTATCTGGACAAAGGAGCAAAAAGAAAAACTGCTCTCGGGTTTTGCTTCGGAGGACGATTACTGGGCGTTTGAACAAAAGGTTTACCGGATCGATCTGCCGATACAAAACTATGTCAGGGATAAAGAAAACGAATTTAACAGAAAAAATGAATCAGGGCAGACCTGGGATGAGGCATTTAAGACATTAAAACAGAATCTGGTGGATGAGCAGCAGTATAAAGACAGCAGTTCCTATTAACAATATTTAGCCGGATATATGGAGAAATTCCAGAAAATGTCCGATATATAAGATGATATTATGTAAAAATAAAGGGGGAATTATCATATGTCATTGACGATTCAGGCACCACATGCTAACATGAATGCATACGAAATCGGAGACGATGAAACGCGCAAAAACAAAGTATCCGACAAAGGAACCATATATGCCGGAGATCTGCAGTTTGCCCAGACCACTGGCAATGCTGCAAGCGACAAGAAACAGAGCGCCCGGAAACAGGCGATGAAGCTGATCCGGGATGCATGGGACAGTGATAACAAGGCGGTAAGCCAGCGAGATCAGATAGCACAGCAGAAAGAGGAAAAACTCAAAGAAGTCCGTGAGTGTAATGAGGAATTGAAACAGATTCGCGAGAGTAAAGAAATCGCGCGGCAGAGTTATGGGGTGGATTCGGATTCCCAGGAGCAGAAAGACTTAGAACTGCTGGAAAAATATCAGGATTATCAGAAAGGTGTGCAGACGGATGACTTTTCCAAGGAAGAGATAGACCGTTTGAAAGAACTGCAGAATACCCCTCTGACCGATTATCAGACCAGGGCATTACAGCTGAATGCACAAAGGGATGTCATTCTGAACAAGAAAGACCGGGCGCAGCGTAACGTGACTTCTCTGACTGAGGCAGCGGCAGATGCAAAGCTCGACCAGCTGAAATCACAGGATATGCAAAAAGCGCAGGATGCAGCGGATGAACTGCTGGATGCTTCCGATAAAGATGCTTTTGGCATGCTGATACAGGATGCGGTAGATCACATCGACGAGAAACAGGAAGAAGAGAAAGCAGAGGAAGCGCAGGAGAAGCGCGACGAGCAGCAGGAAAAGATTGACGAAAAGAAAGAGGAAAAACAGCAGCAGGAGAAGATGATTGAGGGTTCTGTCGAGGCAGACAGGCTGGAGGCAGATGTAACGGTGGATCAGACTGGTACGAGTAAGCTGGAGGAGGCGCAGCAGCACATCCAGACGATTCTTAAAAAGAACAATCTCGTAAACGAGGATCTGAAGGGGATTAAAATTGACTTGAATTTCTAATGCCAGGAGGATGAGGTGTAATGCAATCCGGTAACGGGATGACCATGCAGGAAGCAGAACAGGAAATCAAATATTATCAGAAGATTTTTCAGGTAGCACGTCTGTTAAAAGGAGAAGATGTTGAGCGGACATTTTACCAGCAAGGGAAAGGAACGTGCGAAAATGTGCAGGATGGATGTCCGTGCTACAGTTTCTGGAAGAAAAACGGTAAGTGTGAAAACTGCAGTTCCTATAAAGCGTTGCGGGAAAAGAAGCAGATGATTAAGCTGGAATTCCTTGAATCAGAAGTCTATCAGGTAATCTCCCGGTATATGGAAATTGATGGACAGCCATACGTCATGGAATTGATCAATCATCTGGAGGACGACACCTTAATCGACATATCCTGTAGAGAAAAGCTGATCAATAAACTGACCGGATATAATGAAAAATTATATAAGGATGTCCTGACCGGAGTTTATAATCGTCTGTATTTTGAGGAAGAGATAAAAATGTGGACGGGAAATGCCGGAATTGTTGTGATTGATGTGGATGATTTCAAGCTTTGCAATGATACATACGGACATCTGACCGGAGATATGGCACTTGCGGCGGTTGCTGGTGTGATCTGGCGTTGTATCCGCAGAGAGGATACGCTTGTGCGCTATGGTGGAGATGAATTTGTTCTTGTGCTGCCGGAGATAAAGGAAGCTGGTCTGGTAGAAAAACTGCAGGAGATTCAGGAAAAGATCCAGAATGCAGTGATTCCGAGGTATTCCAATATTCAGCTTTCTGTCAGTATGGGTGCCGTGATTTCGCAGAACGAATCTGTTGAGCATGCAATGCTTCGCGCACATAAACTGATGTATCAGGCAAAAAATAAGAAAAACATGGCCATCACCGAGAATAACATGATTGATCATGAGGGAAAGATACACGCACAGAAGCAACCGGAAAAGATGATTCCGGAGATCCTTGTAGTGGATGATGAGGAGGTCAACCGGACGCTTCTGGATATGATTTTTTCCAAGGATTATCATGTCCTGCAGGCGGAGAGCGGAGAAAAATGCATAGAAATACTGGAACAGCAGGTCAATAGTATTTCTTTGGTTCTGCTGGATGTGGTATTGCCGAAGATGGATGGATTTGATGTCCTGACATATATGAATAAAAATCACTGGATTGAGGATATTCCGGTTATTATGATGTCCGGAGCCGATGCCCCGGAGGCTGTGAAGCGGGCATATGCACTTGGTGCAGTGGATTTTGTCAGCAAGCCATGCGATGCACAGATTGTTTATCAGCGTGTGACGAACACCATGAAATTATATGCGAAGCAGCGTCGGCTGACTTCCCTGATTACCGCGCAGATCAACGAAAAAGAGAAAAACAGCGAGATGCTGATTCATATTCTCAGTCATATTGTGGAGTTTCGAAACGGAGAGAGCGGAAGCCATGTGCTTCACATTCACAAACTTACGGAGATGCTTCTGGAGAGACTGGCGCAGAAAACCGAAAAGTATCATCTGGATGGGGATACCAGAGCCATGATCGCACTTGCTTCTTCTTTGCATGATATCGGAAAAATCGGTGTGGATGAAAAAATCCTGAATAAACCGGGAAAACTGACAAAAGAAGAATTTGAGATTATGAAAACGCATACCGTCATCGGTGCAGAAATGCTGGAACAGCTTGGCATTTATCAGAACGAGCCACTGGTAAAGATCGCACACCAGATCTGCCGCTGGCATCATGAGCGCTACGATGGAAAAGGCTATCCGGATGGACTTGTGGGAGATGAAATCCCGATTTCCGCACAGGTAGTTTCTGTAGCGGATGTGTATGATGCGCTGGCGAGTGAGCGTGTTTATAAGAAAGCAGTACCGCATGAAAAGGTACTGGAAATGATCCTGCATGGGGAATGCGGACAGTTTAATCCGATCCTCATAGAATGTCTGCAGGAGATCAGTTCGCGGATCAGAAGCGAATGTTATGATGAGGAACAGGAGACCTGATATGTTAGACCAGAATACATTTACAGAAACCATACGTGCGGTACAGGATATTATCCGCACTTCGGCGGAGCCGATGACAAGAGAGGAGATCCTTTCCTATTTTAAGGATATGGATTTGAATGCACAGCAGGAAGAGATGGTGTTAGAGTTTCTGTCAACACCACATGATGATCCGCAGCCGGAAGAGAACGAACCGGAAACAAAGGAAGCGGAATATGAGGAGACCGCAGAGAAAGAAGAAATCAAAGAATCTTCTGCGAAAAAGGAATCCGCAAAAGATTCCGTCACAGACAACATTTCCACTTCTCCCATGTTTCAGATGTATCTGGAGGAACTGAAAGATATTCCGGAGTATACCAAGGAGCAGCAGATTGATATGTATAAGAAGCTGCTGGCAGGGGAAGAGAGCATGGTACACGCGCTCTCCAATGCATGGCTGCGCAACGTACTGGAAGTAGCAAAGAAACTGGCAGTTTCCCCGGAAGGATTTGAGGATATTGTGCAGGAAGGAAATATGGCACTTTTCCTGCGCCTGAGCGAGCTGTGCGGCAGCCACGAAAAAGTGGATGTGGAAGAGGAACTTCTTACCGCGGTGGAAGAAGCGATGAAATCCTGCATCCGGGAACAGACCGGTGAAGATGAAAATGAAAATTCCGTGGTTGGAAAAGTTGCGCTGGTAAGTGAAGCGGTGAACTATCTGAAAAAACAGAACGGTGCACAGCCAACGCAGAAAGAACTTGCGGATTATGTCAAAATTCCGGAAGATGAGCTTGCAGATATTCTTTATATGATTGATAAGGCGAAAAAAGATTCCTGATCGAGGAACGAAACAGCCCTCCTATTTGACGGGAGGGCTGTTTTTTTTACACTTTAGCTGGTGCACTTCTTCTATATAATGCACCATACGCATGACCATTTCTTTCTCTTCGGGAGTAAAATCATTAATCACAATTGTTTCTTCATTATTATTTCCAAGTAAATAATCTGTGGTTGTATGCAGGATTCTGCTTAGAATTACAAGATTTTCAAGAGAAGGTTTCGATATGCCCATTTCCCAGGCATTGACACCGGACCTTGTCATACCCAGCTGGATCGCGAGGTCACTCTGTGTCAGTCCGGATCGTTCGCGAAGATCGTGGATACGTTCATTTATAGACTTTTTCATTAAAACCCTCCCAATTATTATAAAATTTATGAATTTATGTATATATTATAAGACAGGATGAAAACAATAATGATCTTTTGGGATAAGTGACAATTGACCTGAAGCTATACCATGATGTATATTATTATTTATCACATATGAATACTAATGCTTGACAAACGATAAAATCGTGATATTCTTATGATGAGTATCAGAAAAGTGGAAAATGTTTTTTGGTTTACGAAAGATCAGGGATAAAAAGGGATGAACAAGGCATTGATTATAACCACAACCAGTGGTTTTTTGTCGCAGTTCGAATTAAATAATGTCAGACTTCTTCAGGAAAAAGGATATCAGGTTCATTACGCAACAAATTTTGGTGTACCAATCTATGAGGTCAAAGATGAGACACTCCGGAATATGGGGGTTGTACTGCATCATATCAGTATTGAAAAAAATCCATTTAAAATAAAAAAGAATATATGGGCATTGCGGGAACTTATACGGATTATAGACCGCGAAGCGATCAGTGTTGTCCATTGTCATAATCCAAATGGTGGGGTATTGGGGCGTCTTGCAGCCGTACTCAGTAAAAGAAAGCCATTTGTGGTTTACACAGCACATGGATTTCACTTTTTTCAGGGAGCACCGGTAAAAAACTGGTTGTTTTATTATCCGGCAGAAAAAGTTCTGGCAAAATTTTCAGATATTATCATTACCATAAATCATGAGGATTATACGAGAGCAGATAAATTTCATTATAAAAAAGATGGGGGAGCAGCACTGATTCCGGGAGTTGGTGTAGATCTTGAGAAATTTTATCCATTAAAAGAAGATGAAGTTCATGAACGGGATACCTTAAGAAAAAATCTCGGAATTCCGGAGCATGCATTTCATATTGTATCTGCAGGTGAAATCAACAAAAACAAAAATCACAGAGTAGTGATTGAAGCAATTGCCAAACTTGCACGTCCGGACATCTACTATAGCATTTGCGGAGAAGGTCCTAATAGAAAAAATCTTGAAACAGAGATTAAAAAGTACGGGTTATCCGACCGGGTTTTCTTGCAGGGATATCGGAATGATATGCCAAAAATATGGAGAACCGCGGATATTTCTGTATTTCCGTCTTTGCGTGAAGGTATGGGAATGGCAGGATTAGAAGCAATGGCGAGTGGAATTCCATTAATTGCAGCAGATAATCGGGGAACCAGAGAATATCTTATAGATCAGGAGAATGGGCTGGTTTGTAATGCCTGTCTCTTATACACATCTCCGAGCCCACGAGACAAGAGGCAATCTCGT
>ENA-OZZG01000762-OZZG01000762.1-human-gut-metagenome-genome-assembly--contig:-NODE-762-length-10589-cov-3.908582_pt1 | contig 10589 bp, 7 predicted proteins | sample MGYA00243645_ERZ654147 | MGnify/ENA primary metagenome ERZ654147 (study PRJEB26926, sample SAMN06165256) | human gut metagenome | biome: ENVO:00009003; feature: ENVO:2100002; material: ENVO:00002003... | reverse complement strand
TCGTGGGCTCGGAGATGTGTATAAGAGACAGGGCTTCCATTCAGCAGCCGGAGTTCGTCAGTGAAGAAGAAGATTTTTGATAAGGAGGAAAAAATTTATGATCCAACTGCTGCGCGTTGACCATCGTCTGCTGCATGGTCAGGTGGTTTTCAGCTGGTGTGGACAGCTGAATCCCAATTGCATCCTGATTGCAAACGATGCGGCCGCTACCGATGATGTGCGCAAGGCTGCGCTGCGTCTGGGCAAGCCCAACAATGTCAAACTCGTCATCAAGACGGTGGAGGATTCCATCGCCGCCATCAATGAAGGCAAGACCGACAAGTACAGCCTGATGATCGTGACCAGCAATGTCAAGGATGCGGTGCGTCTGGCGCGGGAGACCACTCAGATCAGGAGCATCAACCTGGGCGGCACAAAGTCTACGCCGGACAGCCACGCACTGTCCCATATGGTCTATGTATCGGACGAAGAGGAAAAGCTGCTGCACGAGGCCGCTGCGGAGGGCATTGAGGTGTTCATCCAGGCAGTGCCCAGTGATGCCAAGAAGATATTGACCTGATCCATCGAGAACAGGAGGAGAACAACATGCTTGTAAAGACATTATTGATCGCACTGGTTTCCTTTATCGGTTTTCTGGAATGCGGCGTCGGCAACTCCATGATCCAGCGTCCCATCGTGATGGGTCCGCTGGTCGGTCTGGTGCTGGGCGATGTGAACGCGGGTCTGGCCGTGGGTGCTACGCTGGAGCTGGCCTTCATGGGCAATGTGACCATCGGTGCGGCCCTGCCGCCGGAGATCACCGCAGGCGGCATTCTGGGCACTGCGCTGGCCATCGTTTCCGGCAACGGCACCGAAGCAGCCCTTGCACTGGCACTGCCCATTGCAACGGTGGCTCTGCTGATCAAGAACACCTACTATCTGACCGCCCGCAGCTGGTTTTTGCATAAGTCTGATAAATATGCGGCTGAAGGCAACGCCGCCGGCGTGGATGCCATGCACATGATCAGCTTCCTTTCCTACGATATCGTCATGTCTCTGGTCATCGCCATCTGCTTCTACTGCGGCAGCGACGCGGTGCAGAGCTTCCTTGCCATCATCCCTGCTTTCATCATCCGCGGCATTTCCGTGGCCGCCGGCATCCTGCCTGCACTGGGCTTTGCCATGCTGGGCAAGATCCTCATCAGCCCCAAAGTCGCTCCGTATTTCCTGCTGGGCTTCCTGCTGGCTGCATACCTCAATGTTCCCGTGCTGGGCATCGCACTGCTGGGCGTGATCATTGTGGCGCTGATGCTGGTCAACGACCAGAACAAGCCGAATAATACTGCTGTGGTTGACGGAGGTGCTGACGATGACTTCTAATAACGAGAAAAAGCTGCTCACCAAGAGCGACATCAACAGGGTTTTCTGGAGATCCTTTACGGTCAATGCATCCTTTAACTACGAGCGTCAGATGAGTCAGGGTGCGCAGTATGCGCTGTCCCCGATCCTACAGAAGCTGTATCCGGACAAGAAGGAGCTGGGCGAGGCACTGCAGCGTCACGCCGAGTTCTTCAACACCACGCCCATGCTCTGCCCCTTTATCTTCGGCATTACAGCGGCCATGGAGGAGGAGAACGCCACACAGGAGGACTTTGACCCCAACACCATCAACTCGGTCAAGGCTGGTCTGATGGGCCCTCTGGCCGGTATCGGCGACTCGGTATTCTGGGGTACCCTGCGTCCTCTGGCCGGCGGCATTGCCTGCTCGCTGGCACTGACGGGCAACCTGTTTGCGCCGTTCCTGTTCCTGCTGCTGTTCAACATCCCCAACGTGCTGGTGCGCTACTTCGGCTGCCACTGGGGCTACAACTCCGGCATGAAGGCGCTGAACCGCTTTGAGGAGCTGGGCCTGACCGAAAAGATCTTTACCGCAGCGGCCATCATTGGTCTGCTGGTCATCGGCGGTATGTCGGCCTCCATGGTCAGCGTCAACCCGGTCATTGCCATTGGCAGCGGCGACAGCGCCATCAAGCTGATCGATGTCATCAACGGCATCATGCCCAAGATGCTCTCTCTGTTCACCACACTGGGTATCTACAGGCTGCTCAAGAAGGGCACAAAGCCCAACACAATCCTGCTGGGCATCATCGTAGTCAGTGTGCTGCTCACTGCTATCGGTATTTTCTGAGCAGAACTTTTCAAGACGGCGATTTTATAGTAAAATGGAAAGCGGATGGGAGCGTGGGCTGACATCCGCTTTCCCACTTATCAGGAGGCTGTAATGAACTGTACCGAAGAATTTATTGCGAAAATGAAGCAGAAGGATATCGTCATCAACTTTGTGCAGGCATGGCGCAATGATACGCTGGAGGAAAGCTATGCCCGGCTGGATAAGCCTACGCGCCTGCACGCTTATTCGGTAAGCAAAAGCGTTACCTCCATCGGTGTGGGGCTTGCCGTGCAGGAGGGGCTGCTGCGGCTGGACGACCGGGTGCTCAGGTTCTACCCGGAGTATGATCCCGCAGAGCTTGCACCGAACCTGCGCCGCATGACCGTGCGAGACCTGCTGATGATGGGCTGCGGCTCCAAGGATAAAATGTTCTTCTGGAATGATGCGCAGCGGCTGCAGTGCAGGGACTGGCAGGATTATTTTCTGCGCAATGCGTTCCCCTACGAGCCGGGCACTCGGTTCGAGTACAACAATTTCAACAGCTATATGTGCAGCTGCATCGTGGAGCGCGCTGCGGGCTGCACCCTAAAGGACTACATGACGCCCCGCTTTTTTGATAAGCTGGGCATCGGCAACCCGGACTGGCTCACCTGCCCCATGGGACATTCTGCCGGAGCGAACGGCCTGTTTTTGAGCATTGACGAGATGTCCCGCATCGGGCAGTTCCTGCTGCACGACGGTTGCTGGAACGGCGAGCAGCTTCTGGACCCCGCATATTTGCATGAGGCAGAAAAAAACCAGTACCCGGTCAATGCCCCCAAGCACGGCTACGGCTATTTCTTCTGGACGAACCCGGACGACGAATCCTACCGCGCAGACGGTATGTATGGTCAGTACATCGTGGTGGTGCCCAAGAGCAAAGCGGTGATCACGGTGCAGGCGCTGGACAGTAAAAAATTCTTCGACGATGTGTGGTCGGAGCTGGTAGTCCCCTTTCTGAACAAGGGCTGAGCGTAAAAAACAACAGGAGCAAAGGTGACAATGGCAAATCTGCAGAAGCTGAATCCGACCCAGCAGGAGCTGTACAACTATCTGGAACAGCAGACCGGACAGGTGAACTTTGAGGTGCTGCAACCGTTTACCACGCAGGAAATGGGTACGGTGCTGCACATCAGCCGCAACACGGTGAGCCAGTACCTGAACGAGTTTTTCAAAGAGGGCTGGATGGTCAAGATCAATACCCGGCCGGTCTATTATTTCCTGCGGGAGACGCTGAGCCGGAAATTCAACGTTCAGACGCTGGATGCTGAATATGAGGATCTGCAGTTTCTGCAGCAGGATCTGAACCATGGCCGCCGTGCGGACAGCTGCTTTGCGGGAGTCATCGGCTATCACCTCAGCCTGAAATCCGCCGTGGAAAAATGCCGTGTGGCGGTGGAGTATCCGCCCACCGGCCTGCCGCTGGTGCTGGCGGGCGAAAAAGGCACCGGCAAGCGTCTGCTGGCCGGCAAGACCTGGGAGTATGCAAAGGAAAAGCAGGTCGTGCCGGCAGAGAGCCGTTTTTCCGAGCTGGACTGCGCCATGTGGGGCGCAGCAGAGCCGGGCGGCACCGGCTTTGCCGCTTCGTTCAAACGCAGGCTGGAGGCTGGCACCGGCAGCGATTTTTTGTACCTGCACGGCTTTGACCAGCTGGAGAGCAGTGTGCAGGCCGAGGCGGTGCGCTTTTTAACGGCAGTGCTGCCGGAGCTGGGCGCGAAGTATCCGCGCCTGATCTTCGGTGTGCAGACGGTGCCGCCCTCGCTCAAGAACAGTGTGCCGGTGCAGGCAGAGCTTCTGCCGCTGCGCAGCCGGTCGCTGCTGGAGAAAAAACGGCTCATCTATCGTTTTCTGATGCAGGAGGAGCAGCGCATCGGCCGCAGGGTGCAGGTGACGGGTCAGGCATACCAGATGCTGATGCAGTATCCGTATGAGCGGAACGTGGGTCAGCTGGAGCAGGTCATCCGTACCAGCTGCACCAATGCATACTCCCGCAGCCGGGACGGCGACATCTGCATCGGTCTGCCGGTGCTGCCGGATGCCGTGTTTGAGAGCTGCCTGCTGCTGCCGGAGGCCGGTGCGCAGAACCGTCCGCTGACACTGGACGACCTGCGGGAGGACTGCGGCTTTGAAAAGGAGCATCGTCTGCTGGAGGAGATCCGGGAGCAGGGGCGGCTGTATTTACAGGGCAGTCTGGAATGCGCCGGATTCTGCACCCGCATGGTGCACCAGCTGGAAGAGTACAACAACTATATCCTGTTCCAGAACAAGATCGCGGATGAGCGCATCAAGGGCCTCGAACAGGGAATGCTGCGCATCTCGGAGCGCATCCATGAGCTGTACGGCGTCGGCTTCCCCAACAGCTTTATCCTGATGCTGGCGCGGTGGGTGTATTTCGGCAATGTGTTCGATGATGCCTTGCCGGAGGACAGCGCCGAGGTTCAGCAGCTGGTGACAGACCTGACCGAGGCTGTCCGGCGGGATGCGCCCTACAGTTTTGCGGTGGCAAGTGATCTGCTGCTGATGGTGCAGAACACCACCGATGTGCATTTCTCGTCCATCGGCATCCTGATGATCAGCGCCTTTGTGGAGGTGCTGCACCGCCCCGGCAACAAGCTGCCGGTGCAGGCGTTCATCATCTGCCACGGTTATGCTACGGCCAGCAGCATTGCAGACGTGTGCAACAAGATGCTGCATAAGTATCTGTTCAACGCCATCGATATGCCCTATGATGTGCCGGTCAGCGAGATCGTCAGTCAGGTCAAAAAGATCCTTTATTTCAACGAGAACCGCGATGTGCTGATCCTGGTAGACCTCGGCTCACTGGAAAACATCACCGAGCTTCTGGACGACCTGCCGAATGTCAACCTCGGGATCATCAACAATGTTTCCACAGCGATGGCACTTTCGGTGGGCAGCCATATTCTGGACGGGATGCCGTTGGCAGAGGTTCTGGAAAATGCCAAAAATGCTTCGCAGATCCGCTATAAGATCCTGGAAAAAGCCCGCAAAGAGGATGTGATCCTGTTTGTGAGCGAGAGCGGCAGCAACGTCGCTGCAAAGGTGAGCGAGCTGTTCATGCACAGCCTGAATCATCTGAACACGAAGGTAAACGCGCGCTTTTTGTGCTACGATGTGCAGACCTATGAGCAACTGCGTCAGAATGGCCACTGGGACACCTGCAACGTGTTGTTTGCAGCGTCCACCATGGAGCTTGGCCCGGCGGATTTCCCGGTGGTGGCCGTGGAGGACATCATCACCCAGCGCGGACTGGATAAGATCAAGAGCGGTCTCAGTGGCTATCTGACCGAGGAAGAGTTCGAGCACTTCAAGCAGAATCTGGTCAACCAGTTCTCGCTGGAGAATGTGGTGGAATCGCTCACCATCCTGAATGCTTCCCGGGTGCTCTCTCTGGTGGCAGATATGCTGGAGGAGATGCAGCGGGCGCTTGGCTCCCACTTCCAGCCCAAGACCGTGGTGGGTCTGAACCTGCACATCAGCTGCCTGATCGAGCGGCTGGTGAAAAAAGAGGAGATCAAGAGCTACCGTGATCTGGAACGCTTCTGTGAAGAGCACCGGGACTTTGTGGCACTGGCGCGGCGCTGCTTTGCCAACATTGCCGAGCAGTACCGCATCAACCTGCCGGACAGTGAGATCGGCTATATTTACGATTATATTTCCCACGATTACAGCGATGAAAGTCCTTGGAAAAATGAGTTTTGAACCAATAGGAGGAAATTCAAATGGATTACAATAAAGCAGCTCTGGAAATGCACGAGACCCACAAGGGAAAGGTGGGCATCGTGAGTAAGGTGGAGGTCGCCACCCGTGACGACCTGTCCACCGCCTACACCCCCGGTGTGGCCGAGCCCTGCCGCAAGATCAAGGAAAACCCTGACGATGTATATAAGTACACCTTCAAGGGCAACATGGTAGCCGTTGTCTCCAACGGCACCGCCGTGCTGGGTCTGGGCGATATCGGCCCGGAAGCCGGTCTGCCGGTCATGGAGGGCAAGGCCGTGCTGTTCAAGGAGTTCGGCGGCGTGGATGCCTTCCCCATCTGCATCGACGCCCACGACGCTGCCAGCGTCATTGCTGCCTGCAAGGCCATTGCGCCCACCTTTGGCGGCATCAATCTGGAGGACATCAAGAGCCCCGAGTGCTTTGAGATCGAGGAAACTTTGGAGCGGGAGCTGGACATCCCGGTGTTCCACGATGACCAGCACGGCACCGCTATCGTTGTCACCGCTGCCCTCATCAACGCCCTGCGTGTGGTGGGCAAGAAGATGGAGGATGTGCACATCGTGCTGAACGGCCCCGGCGCTGCCGGTACCGCCATCATCAAGATGCTCATGACCGCCGGTGCAAAGGACATCATTGCAGTGGATCAGTTCGGCACCCTGTACAAGGGCTGCAACAGCGCCGAGGCCCACAAGAACTGGCTGGGCGAAGTGACCAACCCCCGCCAGATCAAGGGCGGCCTGAAGGAGGCACTGGAAGGCGCCGATGTGTTCATCGGCGTGTCCAAGCCCGGCATCCTGACCACTGAGCTGTGCAAGACCATGAACAAGGACGCCATCGTCTTTGCCATGGCCAACCCCACCCCGGAGATCATGCCGGACGAGGCCAAGGCCGGCGGCGTGCGGGTGATGGCCACCGGCCGCAGCGACTTCCCCAATCAGGTCAACAACGTGCTGTGCTTCCCCGGCCTGTTCAAGGGCGCGCTCAGCGTCCGTGCCCGGGACATCAACAATGAGATGAAGCTGGCCGCTGCCTACGCCATCGCTGACCTCATCACCGATGCCGACCGCAGCGAGGAGAACATCATCCCCGGCGCGTTCGACCCCCGCGTGGCCGAGGCTGTGGCAAACGCTGTGGCAAAGGCTGCCCGTGAGACCGGCGTGGCCCGTCTGTAAGCGGAGGACAGGGTTATGAGAACCATTTCCGCACAGGAGATCACGGATACCGTTGCACGGCTGTGCATCGAAGCCAACACCCGCCTGCCGCAGGACGTGCAGGCAGCTTTGGACAAGGCCCGGCAGGAAGAGCCGTGGCCGCTGGCCAAGAATACCCTCGACCTTTTGTGGTCGAACCTTTCCGCCGCTAAGGAGAAAGACCTGCCCATCTGTCAGGACACCGGCATGGCCTGCGTGTTCGTGGAGCTGGGCACCGATGTGCACATCGACGGCAGCTTTGAAGCTGCCATCCATGAGGGCGTGCGCCGGGGCTACACCGACGGCTATCTGCGCAAGAGCATCGTAGCCGACCCGCTGCGCCGCGGCAACACCGGCGACAACACCCCGGCGGCCATCACGGTGCATCTGGTGGATGGCGAGGGCTGCCGCATCACGGTGGCACCCAAGGGCTTTGGCAGCGAGAACATGAGCCGCATCCAGATGCTCAAGCCCGCAGACGGCGTAGAGGGCTTCAAGAAGTTCGTGCTGGACACGGTGAAGCTGGCAGGCTCCAATCCCTGCCCGCCCATCGTTCTGGGCATCGGCGTGGGCGGCAGCTTTGACAAGGTGGCGTATCTGGCAAAGAAGGCCCTGCTGCGTCCGCTGGATGTCCCGAACCCCGACCCCTATTACGCACAGCTGGAACAGGAGCTGCTGGCCGCCATCAACGAGCTGGGCATTGGCCCCCAGGGCTTTGGCGGCAGGACCACCTGTCTGGGCCTTGCCATTGAGCAGATGCCTACCCATGTGGCAGGCCTGCCTGCGGCAGTGAACGTTTCTTGCCATGTGACCCGCCGCGCCAGCGCGGAGCTGTAAGGAGGGGAGAACTATGGAATACAGACTGACCACCCCCTGCACCGTGCAGGATCTTGCCCCGCTCAAGGCGGGCGATACGGTGCTGCTTTCCGGCGTGGTGTACACCGCCCGGGATCAGGCTCACAAGCGCATGACCGAAGCACTGGATAAGGGGGAAACGCTGCCCTTTGAACTTGAAGGCAGCGCCATCTACTACGTAGGCCCCACGCCGGAGCGGCCGGGCGAGGTGATCGGCTCGGCAGGGCCCACCACCAGCGGACGCATGGACGCCATGAGCCCGCGCCTGCTGGACCTTGGCAATAAGATCATGATCGGCAAGGGCAAGCGTGACGACGCCGTAAAGGCTGCTGTGGTGCGCAACGGCGCGGTGTATCTGGCCGCTCTGGGCGGTGCCGGTGCCCTGATGGCAAAGAGCGTCCAGACGCTGGAAGTCATTGCGTGGCCGGATCTTGGCTGTGAAGCGGTGCGCCGCCTGACTGTGAAGGACATGCCGCTGACGGTGATCCTGGACGCCCACGGCGGCGATCTGTACCAGTCCGGCCCGGCGGCATATCTGGAAACAACATAATTTATCGCCTTTGCACAAAATGCAACCGACCTAAAAACCGGCAAAACAGCAGATTTATGCAGAAGAAAATTGGTTTGTTTTAACAAACTTCCGCGAATTGCTTGCACATCGGTCAAAAGTGTGATATCTTGTACTATATGAAACCGTGGTGCTTTGCATCCCGGCACAGACAGGAGGCAAACATACCATGCAGATCCACCAATCCGCAGAAGATTATCTCGAAACGATCCTTATGCTCACCCAGCGGATGGGCCGTGTGCGTTCCATTGACGTTGTCAATGAGCTGGGCTTTACCAAGGCAAGCGTCAGCATTGCCATGAAAAAGCTGCGCGAGAACGGCTATATCGCGGTGGACGGCGAGGGCAACCTGACCCTGCTGGAACCGGGCCGCGAGATCGCAGAGCGCATCTATAGCCGTCACCGTCTGCTGACCCACTTCTTTATGCAGCTGGGCGTGGACGAAAAGACCGCCGCCGAGGACGCCTGTAAGGCAGAGCATATCCTGAGCGAGCAGACGCTGGAAAAGATCCGCGAGCGCGCCCTTGAGACTGACTCCGAGCTGACCAAGCCTGCCGAGTGACCGCAAAACCGGAAAATGATCCCGCTTCTTTAAAAGGAGCGGGATTTTTTGTACCCAAAAGGAGCCGCAACTTCCACTTGCATCCGGGAGCGGGGTGCGGTATTCTTATAAGATAAGAAGGTTTTACAGCCAAACCGGGAGGAAACAGCCATGGATGCAGACGAGATCCGCACGCTTTTGGGCGATAACATTTTTGAGCGGGCCAAGAAATACCGCAAGCGCATCCAGCAGAGCACCTGCACCGTCAACGCCGATGGGGTGCGGCACATTTCGGCCATGGTGCAGGGCAGCGGCGGCAGCTATTACTATACGCAGGCATGGCTGCGGGAGAACGGCAGCTTTGTCAGTGCGTCCTGCAGCTGCCCGTATAACCAGAACGGCGAGGGCACCTACTGCAAGCATATCGGCGCATTGCTGCTGGACGATGCCGAAAAGAATGCCCCTGCACCGGCGGCAAAGCCGGATGCAATTCCGGGCGTGGTGCGGGGCACTGCCGGGCTGGGAACAGAGCCATCCCGCCGCGACAGCTACGCTTCCGGTCTGGAGATGCTGTTTGGCAAAAAGTGGCACGGGGAAGCGCCGGTGTCGGACCACGAAGCCCGCAGGCTGCTGGATACCTACAAGGAAGCAGCCCTTGAAAACCTTGGCGTGGACGAGACCGCCCAGCGCACCGGCTTTGCCCATCTGGAACCGGAGCTGACCCTCGTGCCCGGCGCACAGCCATGGCTGCGGCTGCGCATCTCGGACGGCGGGCGGCAGTATGTGGTAAAAAGCATCCCGAACCTGATGGAAGCCGTCGAGATGGGCAAAAGCGTCAGCTACGGCAAGGCACTGGCTTTTGTGCACCGGTGGGATGCCTTTGATGAGGAGTCCCGCGCCCTTTTGCAGCTGCTGCGCCGTCAGGTGAGCGCAAGGCAGAGTCTGGATAAGGCTGCAGTGCGGGTGTATGGCGGGGCCGAGCAGGGCCCGGCAGGCGGCATGGTCCTGACCGGAGAAAACTTTGACGCCCTTGTTCAGATGTACGCACACACCGGCTTTCTGGGCGGCTACGAGCTGCGGGAGGGTCTGCCCGCAGTCACCCTGACTGTGGCACGCAGCCGCGGCGGCGTGCAGGTGGAAGGCGAACCCGCACTTTCCGCTGTGCAGGGGCTGGATTATGATTATCTGTTCAGCGAGGACACCCTCTGGCGGCTGCAGCGGCCCGGCTGCACCCGCATCCTGCCTGCACTGCAGGCGCTGGGCGGCAAGAGCCTGTTTTTTACAAACGCAGATGCCACCGCCTTTTGCAGCTATGTGCTGCCGGAGCTGGGCAGCAGGCTGAACATCGTGGACCCGGAACGCCTGCTGCTGAACCAGATCCCGCTGGAGCCGGTGGTGCAGTTCTATCTGGATGCGCCGGACAGCTTCCGCATTGAGGCCCACGCGGAATTTCTGTACGGAGAGGATAAGGTCACGCCGTTTGCCCCGGCCCCGGCGGGCCTCTTG
>ENA-OZZG01000740-OZZG01000740.1-human-gut-metagenome-genome-assembly--contig:-NODE-740-length-10862-cov-6.616452_pt1 | contig 10862 bp, 7 predicted proteins | sample MGYA00243645_ERZ654147 | MGnify/ENA primary metagenome ERZ654147 (study PRJEB26926, sample SAMN06165256) | human gut metagenome | biome: ENVO:00009003; feature: ENVO:2100002; material: ENVO:00002003... | reverse complement strand
GGAGATGTGTATAAGAGACAGAACTGAAAGAGATAACGGAATAGCAAAGCCAGTCGAGCCAGTCAACGGTCAAGATGAACGGCGCATACGCGCCGCCGTTGACAGCCCCGCCCGCCTTTGCAGATAGGCAATCAAGGGGCGACAGCAAGGAGTGCTGCCGCCCACAGTACTATCAGAGAGGGAGAATTCTATGAGAAATCGGATTGTAAAAGTGACAGAAGTTGTAGTCAGAAGCGCTTTTTACATCATCTCAAACTATGTATTTGTTAGCATGGGACTATCATTTCATACTCAATGGATTTCAATTCTATTTTTGCTTTCAATGGTATGGTCTACTATTGATTACGGAAAGTCCATAAATGAAATAACCGAAAAAAAGGTAATTGCTGAAATACTATGTATATGTTGCATTGCACTGAGTATAGCGATGGCATATTTTGTGGGATATATTCAAGGAGCATTCGTTTCCCTCTGAAAATACAGAGCCACAACTTTCCGCTTAATATATCAGCATGGAACAAGTTATCAAAAAGTCATGAATGCTCGTAGCTCACCGGCCCGGCCAGCAAAAGCAGTAAATCTGAAATTGATTTACTGCTTTTTTGCTCAATAGACTCTTAAATCATCTGAAAATATTTCAACGCATCCCTGATCGCCGCTTCCTTCTCCGGCGGACATTTTGGCACTTTGGCATCTTCCTTCTTTGACAGGTTATAATTTTGCCCCACATCCAGCCCGCACTTGCGCTTTATCTGTGAGATGTACAGGGAAGATACCTTCAAACCGGTATGCTCCAACACATACGCCTTGATCTGCTCATAAGTCGCGCCCTTCTGGAAGCCGGACATATCCATATCTTCCAGCGAGAACTCCACCCGCACCTTCTTCGAGTCGATTTCTCCCTTGGAAAGCAAAACAACCGTCTCAACGTGTGTTGTATTCCCAAACTGATCCACCGCCCTTACCTTACGAAGTTCATACCCGCCCTCGCAAAGCACCTTAAGATCCCTCGCTAGTGTGGCCGAATCACAGCTCACATACACGATCCGCTCCGGCTGCATCTTAAGCATCGTCTCAAGGCATACACGATCACATCCCTTTCGCGGCGGATCGACTACGATCACATCCGGGTGCAGCATATCTGCATCTGTGTCTTTCTTTTTTTCATAAAATGCCGGCAGCACTTCCTCTGCTTTTCCTACAAAAAACTCAGCATTATTGATACCGTTGAGCGCCGCATTATTCTTCGCATCCTCGATTGCCTGTGGGACGATCTCCACCCCATAAACTTTTCCCGCTTTCTGTGCAAGAAAAAGTGAAATCGTGCCGATGCCGCAATATAGATCCCACACGGTCTCTTTTCCGGTCAGTCCCGCATAGTCGAGCGCAAGGCTGTAGAGTTTTTCCGTCTGGACAGGATTGACCTGATAAAATGACTGCGGTGAAATATGGTATGCGACCGCTGTATCAGTCAGTGAAAAATCCTTCGTATCGCGTAGATGGATCATATCGGTAATGTATGGATCGCCCCAGATACATTTCGTCACATCCCCGAGGATCACATTTGTTTTCTTCGTATTCTGATTGATGGAAATGCTCTTCATTCCCTCGATGGCTGTCAATCTGTCGATCAGTTTTTCCACTTTAGGAAGACTATTTCCGTTGATAATCACACAGACCATAAGCTCTTTTGTGGTAAACCCATAGCGGATCAGGACATGACGAACCAGCCCCTTACCTGTATTTTCATCGTAAGATGCCACATGACATTCTTTCATATAAGAAAGGACTTCATTTAAAATAATCTGATTTTCCTCCACACCCAGTTTACAGTCATTGACCGGGATAATACTGTGGGTACGCGCTGCATAAAAACCGGCAACCGGATTCCCATCTTTATCCGCACCGATCGGAAACTGTGCCTTGTTCCGGTAGCGGTATGGTTCTTTCATCCCCACGACAGGAAGCATGATTCGGTCGATCAATTCCGGCGCAAAACCGCCAATACGAATCAGATTTCCGCGCACTTTGTTCTGCTTAAATTCCAGCTGCTTTTCATAATTCAACGCCTGTATCTGACATCCGCCGCATCTCCTGTGAAGTTCACACTGTGGTGTCACACGAAATTTAGACGGCGATAAAATCTGCTCCACTCTCGCATAACCATAATTTTTCTTCATCTTTGTGATGCGGGCTTCGATCTCATCTCCAAGCACCGCATCTTTAACGAAAAAGGTCATGCCATCGTATTTTCCGATTCCTTCGCCGTCCACGCCCATATCTTCGATTTTCAGTTCTATGATATCATTTTTCTGCATAATTATAATTTCCCGGAGCGTCTGATATTGCTCTCAAGCAGACGGTTGTACCCCTGCCATTCCTGATTATTTTCCGGCACGTTGTTAAAGATTTCGCGCACCGTCTCCATCTTTGCATCGATATTATCCGCAAAACTGAGTGCTAATGCCTCCGGCAGCGCCGGTTTTTTCGGTGAACCAAACTCTAACTCGCCATGATGTGCTAAAATACAGTGCTTTAACTCGCTTGCCAGTCCCTTTGGAAAATCCGGGATCGTGCGGATCCTGTCACCGACCATCTCGGTTCCGATAATAATATGTCCTAAAAGCTGACCGTCATCCGTGTAATCATTTTCCGGGAATGTGGAAAGCTCCTCTAATTTTCCGATATCATGGAAAATAGCTGCCGTGATCAAAAGATCGCGGTTTAACATCGGATAACAGCCTGCAAAATAATCACAGTGCTTTGCCACACTTAAGCTGTGCTCAAGCAGACCACCGACAAATCCGTGGTGCACAGTCTTTGCAGCAGAGTGGAATTTAAAGCGTTTTTCAAAATCTGCATCTTCCACAAAAAAGCTCTCTAACAGCTTCTTTAAATGCACTTCTTTGATGCTCGCAATCAGGCCTTTTAACTCCTCATACATCTGGTCGATATCCTTATCGCTGACCGGAAGGTAATCTTTTGGATCATACTCCCCTTCCTGCACCTTGCGGACACGCTTTACATTCAGCTGTAAATTGCCCTGAAAGCTGGTGATATCACCCATTACGGCTATGTAATCCAGTGAATCGAACTCGTCGATTCCAACAGAACCAGGCTCCCAGATCTTCGCATCCAGTGTGCCCGTTTTGTCCTGTAAGATCAATGTATCATAAGGTTTTCCTGCCTTTGTCAGTGCAGACTGTTTTACTTTACATAGATAGATTTCATTAATTCGCTCGCCCTCTCTGAGGCTCTCAATATACTTCATACTACTCCTTATTCCTGCTTTTATTTTCTAAAATTATTATGCCTGTATCCGCATTTCTGCTTCTAAAACGCATACCGGTGTCCACATTTCTGTTTCTGCCATGCATGGCCGCATCCGCATTTCTGCTTCTAAAACGCATACCGGTGTCCACATTTCTGTTTCTGACATGCATGGCCGCATCCGCATTTCTGCTTCTAAAATACATGCCTGTATCTGGTTCACATCTCTATGGCAGTACACTGACTTCTACCGTGCAGGTGATTTCCGTATAACCTTCCGGTCCCTGCCGCTCAATCTTCACTTCCACCGTATCTTCCGGCTTTAACGAAAGCAGTTTTTTCTCATAATTTTCTGCCGTAAGAATCTCATCCCCGTCAATCTCCGTAATGACATCCCCATTCTGAAGTCCCGCCGCCATTGCCGGTGAATCCATGCAGACATCTTTGATATAGGCGCCTTTTGGTATTTCATATTCACGTTCGATCGCCGCAGTAACCGTTGTCACTTCAAGCCCGATGTACGGAATATCCTGTCCGTTTGACAACATCTCAATCAATGCCTTTAATTCAGAAATAGAAATCGCTGTCAGCGTATTCTCATCGCCTGCACTACTGTATCCCTGCATCACGATCCCGATGATCTCACCATCCACATTGACAAGCGCACCGCTTCCATTGCTGCTTCCGACAATATCTGTCGTAAATACACTGTAATTATGATCTATCGTGGAAATACTATTTGTCGTAGATGTGATATTTCCGGTCAGTATCGAATAATTTGTTCCAAGCGGACTTCCGATTGCAATCGCAATCGTTCCCTGCGTAACGGTCAGTGAATTGCCAAGAACTGCAACCGTGATCGCATTCTTTGTACTTTCTGTAAGCTCCGAAGTCTTTACGCTCAACACGGCAATCCCTGTATTGCCATCGTATTTTTTCATCTCAGCTTTCACTGAAACATCATTAATAAATGTAACGTAGATCTCCTGGGCATCCGCAATCGCCTTGCGCTCCGTCAAAACCAGAAGTTCTCTGCTGTTCTCCGCTACAATGATTCCGGAGGCCTGACCTTTGCTCTCATACGGATTATTAAACCAGTCGGTGTCACTCTTTACGCCGGTTACAGTCACAATAGACTTATTGGCTTCTTTTCCAACGGCATATAACTTGTTCTGCAGCTTCTGAAAATCAGCAAGTTCAAGTTCCCGCAGGTCATTGTCCGGAACATTCTCTCCGGTCTGCTCTGTTTCCGTTTCACCCGTCTGTTCCTGCTGTGAGTTTCCCACTTCTCCATTTTCCTGCGATCCGTTGTTCTCCGCTGCCCCATTTTCTCCCTGCTGCCCGTCGTTCTCTGTCTCCTGTGTATCCTTCTGTTCCGACGCTTCCTGTATATCGCCCTGACTTGGCTCCTCCGTTTCCGTGACATCATCTTGCGGAATCGTAACAACCGGCTTCTCCTCTGGGTAAAACCAGTTTGAAAACTCAGGCTGCAGTAAACTAAACACCAGCGCAGCCACCGCACCAAAAATTACGGCAAGCGCTACCGTAAACAATGCTTTTTTTACAAGACGTTTTTTATTCAACGGCTTCTCCTTGATCTGTTCATTAATAAAAGAAAAGCCACCCTTCTCTTTCTCCTGCATGATTTTCCCTTCCTTAACAAAAATGAAAACCGCACCTAGTTTATTATAGTTTGAAACACATACGCTTGCAACACTATTTTTTGCATTTCCGGCTTTCATTCCCCTAATTAATGGGATATAATGTGAATTAGCAATGAGCAGTGCCAAACATGGAAATAACAAAAAATGGCTGCTCGCAGCCATTTTTTGTTATTTTTATGTTTGATAGGGCGAATGCCCATCAGCCCGGAAAATCTCTGATTTTTCGGGCTGGCACTGCGGACTAAAGTCGAACACACATATCCGTCGGCATGCTGCCACTGCAAACTAAATTTTCAACCACAAGGAATTACACATCTTATGAATGAAAAAGTTTTAAAAACATTAGAATACAACAAAATCATCGCCCGCCTCGCGGAGCACGCTTCCAGCGAGGACGCAAAAAAACGCTGTCTTACCCTCACACCAGGCACAGACATAAACGAAATCAACCTTTTACAGTTACAGACCAAAGATGCCCTAAACCGTCTCTTTAAAGGCGGGCGCATCTCTTTTTCCGGTGTACACGACATCCGTGACTCCCTGAAACGTTTAGAGATCGGTGCATCCTTAAGCATCACGGAACTGCTGCGCGTCTGCTCTCTCTTAGAGGCAGCAAAACGTGCAAAAGCATTTTCCCGCACCAGCATCGGACACACCGGACCGGACCGTGCTGCCGCAGCAGACGGGACAGACGAACTTCCGGTCGATTCCCTGACCGGATTTTTCGATCAGATCGAGCCGCTCACACCGTTATGCGATGAGATCCGCCGCTGCATTTTATCGGAGGACGAGATCGCGGACGATGCCAGCAGTACGCTCCGCTCCATCCGCAAATCCATGCGTGGCATGAACGATAAGATCCGCGCACAGATGAACTCGATGATCAACAACACGACCACACGCAGCTATTTACAGGATGCTGTCATCACGATGCGCGACGGCCGCTACTGCCTGCCGGTCAAAGCCGAGGCAAAATCGCAGGTTCCCGGTATGGTGCACGACCAGTCCTCCTCCGGTTCCACGCTCTTTATCGAACCGCTCGCTGTCGTAAACTTAAACAACGAATACAAAGCGTTACTGATCAAAGAAAAAGAAGAGATCGAAGTCATCCTCGCAAACTTAAGCAACTTAACGGCAGGATACTCCATGCAGCTTCACACCGACTATAACGTACTCACGGAACTTGATTTTATTTTTGCAAAAGCAGCCTTCGCACAGACTTACAATGGTGTTGCCCCGACCTTCAACACAGATGGACGGATCAATATCAAAAAAGGCCGTCATCCACTGCTCGACGCAAAAAAAGTAGTGCCGATCGACGTGCGCCTCGGAGAAGATTTTACCCTGCTTATCATTACCGGTCCAAACACCGGTGGTAAAACCGTCTCCTTAAAAACAGTCGGCCTTCTGACATTGATGGGTCAGGCAGGACTTCACATCCCGGCTTCCGAGCGTTCGGAGCTTGGAATTTTTGAGGAAGTGTTTGCCGACATCGGAGATGAGCAGAGTATTGAGCAGTCTTTAAGTACATTCTCCTCCCACATGACAAACATCACCCGCATTTTAAGCCAGGTCAACGACCGCTCCCTCGTGCTTTTCGATGAACTCTGTGCCGGAACTGACCCGACGGAGGGTGCCGCACTTGCGATCTCCATTTTATCGAAATTAAAACTGTACGGTGCGCGTGTCATGGCAACCACTCATTACAGCGAATTGAAAGTATTTGCCCTGCAGACCTCCGGCGTAGAAAATGCCTGCTGTGAATTTGACGTGGAATCTTTAAGCCCGACTTACCGTCTTTTAATCGGTATTCCTGGAAAGAGTAATGCATTTGCGATTTCCACGAAACTCGGTCTTGGTGAAGATATCATCGAGGACGCTAAGGGACGGATCAGTGAAAATGACATGAATTTTGAGGATCTTTTAGCTGACCTTGAAAAGAGCCGTATCACGATTGAAAAAGAACAGCTTGAGATCAATCAGTATAAAGAGGAAATCCAGAAACTAAAAGAACAGCTCGAACAGAAACAGGAACGCTTAGACGCAAGCCGTGACAAGATCCTGCGCGAAGCAAATGAGCAGGCTTACAATATCATCAAAGAAGCCAAAGATCTTGCTGATGAAACGATCCGCAATTTCAATAAATACGGCACCGCACACGCTCCGGTCAGCGAAATGGAAAAAGAACGTACCAAACTGCGCGATAAGATGAACAACGCACAGAAAAAAATGTCTGACCAGAAAAAGAATGCTGCGCCGAACCATAAGATTCCAAAGAAACTTCGCATTGGCGACCGCGTCAAAGTCATCAGCATGAACTTAAACGGAACCGTGCATTCCCTGCCAAACGCAAAGGGTGACCTTTATGTACAGATGGGAATTTTGCGCTCCCTTGTCAACATCAACGACCTGATCCTGTTAGAGGAAGAAACTTCTCCGACCAGCAAAAAATACGGCCGTACCGGTGCCGGCAAGATCAAGATGAGCAAATCCGCATCCGTCTCCACAGAGATCAACCTGATCGGCAAGACCACCGACGAGGCGATCGCTCTTTTAGATAAATATTTAGATGATGCCTACCTTGCACATATTCCGTCTGTCCGCATCGTCCACGGCAAGGGAACCGGTGCACTGCGCAATGCCGTGCAGGCGCATTTAAAACGGCTAAAATATGTGAAATCATTCCACCTCGGCGAATATGGCGAAGGTGATGCCGGCGTAACGATTGCCGAATTTAAAGACTGATTTCAGACAAAAAGTAATTTCAGTAAGACAGATTTTATCCCATGCACAAAGCACTGCCGAAGCAATACCATTTCGTCTGATTTACAAACAGAATAACAACTAACAGGAGGTAATTTTATGGCAGCAAAGCAAAAAATACTGATCGTCGATGACGACAACAATATCGCAGAACTGATCTCTCTTTATCTTACCAAAGAGTGTTTTGATACAAAAATCGTAAATGACGGGGAGGAAGCCTTAAAAGCATTTGAGCAGTACAGCCCGAACCTGATTCTTCTTGATCTGATGCTTCCGGGCATCGACGGCTATCAGGTGTGCCGCGAGGTCCGTGCAAAAGCAAACGTGCCGATCATCATGCTCTCTGCAAAAGGCGAGATTTTTGATAAAGTACTCGGTCTTGAGCTTGGCGCAGACGACTATATCATGAAACCGTTCGATTCCAAGGAGCTTGTTGCGCGCGTCAAAGCCGTTTTGCGCCGTTACCAGCCTGTCAAAGTCGAAGAGCCAGCGCCGGAATTAAAATGTGTGAAATACCCGGATCTGATCGTCAACTTATCCAACTACTCTGTTATTTATAAGGACAATCCGATCGACATGCCGCCAAAGGAATTAGAACTTTTATATTTCCTTGCATCCTCGCCGAACCAGGTATTTACCAGAGAACAGCTTCTCGATCACATCTGGGGTTACGAATACATTGGTGACACCCGCACCGTGGATGTCCATGTAAAACGTCTCCGTGAAAAAATAAAGGACAATGACAGCTGGAGTCTCTCGACCGTCTGGGGCATTGGTTATAAATTTGAGGTTAAAAATATATGAAACGGACACTCTACCCCAAACTGCTCGGCGGCTATCTGATCTATGGACTGATCTGCTTTATTATTATTTCAACCTTTGGTTACCACATTACGTTTAACTTCTTAGAGCGCCGGGATGCCTCGACGCTCTACCGGGAGTCTGCGCTGATTTCCTCTAACTATGCGGAAAACTATTTTAAGCGTTCCACAACCTTAGAGGAAATGAAAACACAGCTCTCCACCCTAAGCACTTACCTTTCCAGCGAAATCTGGATCATCGATAAGCAGGGACAGATCCTTTTAAACACAGCTTCTGCTACTTCTCCAGTGGAAAATGCAGAGCCGGAAGTAATTCCTGATTTTGACGTAACCGATTTTGGAAGTAAATATTACCGCACTGGAAACTTTTACGGTCATTTTGACACGGAAACTTTAAGTGTTTTTTCGCCAATCACTGTAAATTATAAAGTACGCGGCTATGTGATCATACATAAACCGGTCAGCTCCATCGTCAATTTATCCAACCAGCTGACAAATCTATCCTACCAGACGTTTGCACTTTTATTTTTGGCAGCCTTTGTCGTTTTAGCGCTTTTTACCTGGATCGTCTATATCCCGATCCGCAAAATTGCGCAGGGTGCCAATGAATATGCCTCTGGAAATTTCGAGGCAAAGATCGATGTCCATTCCAACGATGAGATCGGTTATCTTGCCGCCTCGCTCAACTATATGGCAAACGAACTGAACACGCTCGAGGAGGATCAGCGAAAATTCGTATCCAATGTCTCACACGATTTCCGCTCCCCGCTGACCTCAATCAAGGGCTATGTGGAGGCAATGCTCGACGGAACGATCCCGGTGGAAATGCAGGATAAATATTTAAACATCATCCTGTTTGAGACGGAGCGCCTGAACAAATTAACGAAGAGCCTTCTGGAATTAAATAAATTCGGTTCACACGGTGTCATGCTCGATATCACAAGCTTTGATATCAATCATACGATCCGCATGACGGTACAGACTTTTGAGGGAACCTGCATGGAAAAGCATATCAGTTTCAACCTGATCTTAAGCGGCGAAACCCTGTTTGTCTCCGCTGATTTCAGCAAGATCCAGCAGGTACTTTATAACCTGATCGACAATGCGCTCAAATTCAGCCTCGCAAACTCCGCAATCACGATCGAGACGACCGAAAAAAATGAGAAAGTCTTTGTTTCCGTCAAAGACACCGGAATCGGCATTCCAAAAGACAGCATCAAAAAGATCTGGGATCGTTTCTACAAGACAGACCTCTCCCGCGGAAAAGACAAGAAGGGCACCGGACTTGGACTTTCCATTGTAAAAGAAATCATCCAGGCACATGGAGAAAATATCAACTGTATCAGCACGGAAGGCGTTGGTACGGAGTTTATCTTTACGCTGCCGTTGGCAAAAGAGCAGAAGGAGCATGCCTAGTGGCATGCTCCTCCTACTGCATAACAGAGTTGTTAAAATTCAACTTTCTCATTTTTCCTTATTTCATTAACATTGCTTTTGATATTCGGCACACAATCTTTCTAATAATTTAAAATCACAACTGTTATTTACAATACTTGGATTTACTTTATTTATTACTTTTGAGTAAGTTTGTTTTGCTTTATTTCTTATGCGAATTTCATTCTCATTACAAAATTTCCACTCCAGATTTAACAAAATTTTATTAGGATCATCCGCTATTATTCTTTCCTTTATACATTCATCTGGAACTGAAAACATATAGTTAAACCGCAGTGCCCCTTTCACTTTGTTATAGCGTTCAGATTCAATGTTTATCAATATATTATCCGGTTTTTGCATTTTGTAAGATGATACCGGGACATAATATTTATATTCATGAACATCCAAAACTACTCCACATGTAAACTTAGGCAAATTTCCCGGATATTCTATATTCGGAACCTTAGTAAAGTCCCTCTCGTTCATTTCTTCTTTTTGTAAGTATTTAACGTAATCTTTATCTATGTCGTAAAATGATAATGCCATTCTTCCTCCCCCAAAACAATATTTTCATACATTACATAAACCGTCCCATTATTATAAACAATAAAAAAATGCACTTTGTGCGTCTCTCAAATTATCGCAATACCTGTCAAATCTTCACGCCAGCACTCGATTAATTTCCCTCATTACTCACATAAATAAGAGATGGCAAACTCCGCGAACATTCTCTTATCATGAACTAAATAAGAGATGGCAAGCCATCTCTTATTTATCCATTATAATTCGCTCTCAAAAGCGGCGAAGCACTCTAACATTATAACTCGCTCTTAAAAAGTGGCGAAGCACTCCAACATATATAACTGTCTCTTATACACATCTCCGAGCCCACGAGACAAGAGGCAAT
>ENA-OZZG01000731-OZZG01000731.1-human-gut-metagenome-genome-assembly--contig:-NODE-731-length-10950-cov-10.016521_pt1 | contig 10950 bp, 10 predicted proteins | sample MGYA00243645_ERZ654147 | MGnify/ENA primary metagenome ERZ654147 (study PRJEB26926, sample SAMN06165256) | human gut metagenome | biome: ENVO:00009003; feature: ENVO:2100002; material: ENVO:00002003... | reverse complement strand
AGGTTATTGAAAATAATTATCGCTGAATACGTTTTTAGTCTGAATGTTTGAGCGAAGCGAGTTTCTAAGCGTTGTATGAAGCGATAAGTATTTTCAAAGTTCAAATTTTATCTGCGGTGGCTTTCTTTGGTTCGTTTCTTTGTCATCAAAGAAATGAACACTTGTAATAATTCTTTTTTTATGCTAAAATATCATTCATGAGCAGTTTCTCATGTAAGACTGCGGTATTCGGGTCTCGCGCAATGGAGACTCATGAACCCCGCCAGGTCCGGAAGGGAGCAACGGTAAGTGATCATCTTCATGTGCCGTGAGGGCGCCTGAATACCGTGTTCTTACCTGAGAAGCTGTTTTTTTTTATATCCAAAAATAGGAGGGGAGCATTTATTATGGCTTATATGGCACTTTACCGAAAGTGGAGACCACAAGATTTTTCGGATCTTATAGGCCAAGAACATATCAGTGAAACTTTATCTAATGCTATAAGCACCGGTAAAGTAGCTCATGCATATTTATTTTCTGGACCACGTGGCACAGGGAAGACAAGTACAGCTAAGATTTTAGCGAAGGCTTTAAATTGTGAGCATGGACCGACACCAACACCTTGTAATCAATGTGTATGTTGTCAAAAAATAAATGATGGTTCATTCATGGACGTTTTTGAAATAGATGCGGCTTCCAATCGTGGTATTGATGAAATTCGTGATTTACGTGAAACAGTGAAATTTGCTCCTGTAGATGGTAAATATAAAGTATATATCATCGATGAAGTTCATATGTTGACGACAGAAGCTTTTAATGCTTTGCTAAAAACATTAGAAGAACCACCATCTCATGTTGTATTTATTTTGGCAACAACAGAAGTGCATAAGGTGCCAATAACAATACAATCACGTTGTCAAAGATATGATTTTAAACGCATAACTAAAGATGATATCTTAAAACGACTTGTGATGATTACTGATGAGATGGGGCTAAATGCAGATAAAGATGCATTGTCTATTATTGCCATTCAGGCAGATGGCGGTATGCGTGATGCACTCAGTTTATTAGACCAATGTCTTGCTTTTACCAAAGATGAACTCACTGTTACACAAGTGAGAAAAGTATTAGGGCTTGTAGGTCATGATTGGGTATGGCAGATAACAGATGCTCTATCTAAAAAAGATAGTCAAACGATTTTAACTATCCTTGATGAAGTAATAGCTCAAGGTAAAGAAATAAAACAATTATTGAACGAATTAGTATTGCATTTTCGTTCGATTATGCTCTATAAAGCTTCAAATAAATTATTAAATTTAAATATGTATTTTGAAGATGAAGAGGTATTATCTCGCCAAGCTAAAGAATTTACGCATGACCAGATAATGCAAATTATTCAAAAAATACATGAGGCTATTAACGAAATAAAATGGGCAAGTCAACCTAGAATAACGGCAGAAGTTTTATTTTTAAAATTATGCTGGCAAGGCGAAGCTGAAAATAATAATTCAGAAAAAATAATGTCGATGATGAATAATATACCTGCAGTAAATAACAAGGGTGCTTCAGAGGCAAAAATAATGGCGCTAGAACAGACTGTTTCTCGTTTAGATAGAATAGTCAAAGCACTTAGTAGTCAGTTGGCTAATATGCAAGAACAGTATAAATCAACTCCGATGACGAATACACCAATGATGAATACTTTTGTAGAGCCAAGACAAAATACAGTAAAAAGAGCTTCAAAAATAGTTAAAAATGAGCCAGTGCATACTAATATAATGCCGATGGAAAATGCTGATGCTACAGCTATTTGGCAAAATGTGTTGGCAGGGCTTAATGCTCGTCGCAAAAAAGTTGTAGTGGCTTGTGTAAATAGAGCACTACCTTATCGCATAGCAGATAATCAATTTTTTATCCATTTTGATAGTCCGTTTTTACAAGCTCGTACAGAAAAAGATGATTATCGTTTATTAATAGAAGAAGTATTAGAAAATGTAACAGGTCATAATTTGCGTTTAGTCTGTACTTGTGGAGATTTGAAAATAACGCAAATGCCACAGGTTAATACTACTTTAAATAATAATGTTGATAAAATACAGGAAATAAAAGCGCCAAAAGTAACAATTCCTATGATTGAAGATGAGGATGTATTGCCACAAGGTGATTATCAAGCAGACATTCCTATGCCTACAGATGAAGATTATGTAGATATAGCGCCAATAGATGTGGATTATGATAATATGACACCAGAAGGTAAACATACATTACAGACGGCGATTGAGATTTTTGGTGGAAAAATAATTCCTGAAGATAATAAATAATAGATAATTGACGATTTTATTTTATTTTGATACTCTAAATAGAGAAAAATATTTTATATGGAGGTATTTTGATGTTTAATCAAGGTAATATGGCTGGCATGATGAAAAAAGTTCAGAAAATGCAAGCTGATATGAAAAAAATGCAAGATGAACTTAAAAAGAAAACTGTTGAAGTAAGCGTTGGTGGCGGTGTTGTTAAAGTCGTTATGAACGGTGAAAAACAGATGCAGTCCCTTGTTATTGATAAAGCTGCAGTAGATCCAGAAGATGTAGAAATGTTACAAGACCTTATTTTGTCTGCTGTAAATCAGGCTATGGTAAAAGTAGATGAAATGATGGCTAGTGAAATGAGCAAATTAACTAGTGGTTTAAATCTTCCTGCTGGATTATTCTAATGAGATATATTGAGCCTATGGCTAAGCTAATTGAACATTTTCGTACTTTACCAGGAATTGGTTCAAAGACAGCTGTACGCTTAGCATATCATATTTTAGACATGGAGCCTGCCCAAGCAAAAGCCTTGGCGCAGGCTATTATTGAAGCTAAAGAAAAAATTGGCTTTTGCAGTTGTTGTTTTAATCTCAGTGATACAGACCCCTGTGCTATTTGTACATCACCAAATAGAGATCATTCTATTATTTGTGTAGTAGAACATCCTAAAGATGTAGTGGCTATGGAACGTATGCGAGATTATAAAGGTGTTTATCATGTATTGCATGGAGCTTTATCGCCAATTGAAGGAGTAGGGCCAGAGGATATTCATATCAAAGAATTATTAAATCGTTTATATGATGATAAAGTAAAAGAAGTTATCATGGCTACTAATCCTAATATCGAAGGCGAAGCAACAGCTATGTACATTGCCAAATTATTAAAACCACTAGGTATAAAAGTAACAAGAATTGCTCATGGACTTCCTGTTGGTGGCGATTTAGAATATGCAGATGAGGTAACTTTAGCTAAAGCTATTGAAAATCGTCGAGAAATGTAAGTTCATTTAGAACAAAGGTTGTGATTTTATGGTTGAGTCTACATTAGTTATTGCTTTTTTTGTGGGCTTATTGATTTTATGTGTATTCACTAAAATTTTTTCTATGCCACTAAAAATCTTATGGAATTGCATTTATAATAGCATAATAGGTGCTATCGTTTTATATATTATAAATTTCTTGGGATTTGTATACATTCCGATTAATTTTATAACGGCATTGATAGCAGGGATATTTGGAGTACCAGGAGTATTGGTATTAGCGATTTATTCTATGTTATAAGAGCTACAGTTTTGGCTGTAGCTTTTTTTGTAGGCAAATTTATAAATAATTAATTAGATAATTGATTGATTATGCTTTATATGTTAAAATAACTATTAATTAGATAAAAATAACTATTAAAAAGAGAGTGTGTATAATGAATTTCAAAAAAATATTAGCAATTGTGATGGTGTGTGTTTTTGCTTTTAGTGGTATCGGCATGGCAAAAGCAAAATCTGGCGGTGGCGGGTTCAAAGCTCCAGCTAGTACAACAAAATCTGTAACACCTTCTACAAAATCAACAACAATTACAACACCAAAAACTGATGCGCCAAAGACAAATGCTACAGAAGCACCTAAATCTAATGCAACTACAAATAATGCAAGTACAAATACTGCAAATAAAACTAACACTACTACAAATACAGCAAACAATCAGCAATCTGGTAGCCGTTGGGGTAGTGCTTTAAGAAATATTGGTTTATTTGCTGGTGGTATGTTCTTAGGTAGCATGCTCAGCAATATGTTTGGTCTTGGCGGATTTATGGGTGATATTTTAGGCTTAATTGCCAATGTGGTACTTATCGGTATCGTAGTAATGATAATTATGGCTATTTATCGTAAACTTTTTGGCAAAAAAAATGAAACTAATGCTTATGCTAGCAGTAGATATGATGAAAATAATTTCTGTTGCCCTAATTGTGGATGGATGGCACCAGATAGAAATAATCCTCCAAAATTCTGCCCTGAATGTGGAAACCGTTTAAATGGTGCAAATCAAAGTGAATATCAACAATATAATCAATATACAAATGAACAAGATGCGGAATATACAGAGTCTAAAAGTGGTAAAATAATAGATATTACACCACCAAAAGATAAGGATAAATTTTAATTAAATAATGATTTTATCTATAAAAGCGACACTATTTAAAGGTGTCGTTTTTTATTTTTTAGATAAATTTTGCCTAGATGTGATAAAATGAAAAATGTATATATTTAGGAGGCGATAATTTTGAATGTATCACAAGCACAAAAAGGAAGAACTTATCTTGTAAAAAAAGTAAACTTAGAGGGAAATATTGAACGTCGTTTAGAGATGCTCGGCATGACTGACCAAGTGAAACTTATGGTTTTAAATAAAAAAAATCAAAGCGCTGTAATTATAAAGGTACGTGGCACTCGTTTTGCCATAGGTAAAGAAATAGCAGATGCTATAGAAATCGAGGAAATAGAAAATGAGTAAAGATGTTCATGTAGCTTTTATTGGCAATCCTAATTGTGGGAAAACTACTTTATTTAATGCTTATACTGGCGCTCATTTAAAAGTTGCCAATTGGCCCGGTGTAACTGTAGAAAAAAAAGAAGGAGTAATGCAATTTCACAATGAAAATTATAAATTAGTGGATTTACCAGGAATTTATAGTTTGACTTCATATACTATGGAAGAGCAAGTATCACGTCAATATATATTAGATGATGAAGTCGATATTGTTGTCGATGTGGCAGATGCTTCTTCTTTAGAGCGAAATTTATATTTAGCATTGCAACTTATTGAATTAGGTAAGCCAATGGTTCTAGCTTTAAATATGATGGATATTGTTGAAGAACGAGGCATGGATATCGATTTTCATAGATTGCCAGAAATGCTAGGGATACCAGTAGTTCCTGTTAGTGCTAGAAAAAAACGTGGTCTAGAAATCTTAATGCATGCAGTCGCTCATCATCAGGGTGAAAAAATTAAAGATAAAATAGAACATCATCATGGTGAAGAAATTTTAAATCGTAAACATAGACATAATCATCATAAGGATTGTGTAGTTGTTTATAGTGATGAGATTGAAGATAAGATAGATATTATCGAAGAAGCTCTCGTTGAAAAATATGGTCAATTACCTAATTTGCGTTGGCATGCAATCAAAGAATTAGTACAGGATAAAGAAATTATTGAAAAATATCCTTTAGATTTGCCTGATGTATTGGATAGAAGTTATGAAAAAGATATCATTAAGCAAAAATATGACTTTATCGAAGAAATAATACAAGAAGTATTAGTAAATAAAGATAAAGAAGCACGCTCTACAGATAGAATAGATGCTGTGCTTACTGATAATGTCTGGGGTATTCCAATTTTCTTGGCTATTATGGCATTTATTTTCTTCTTAACTTTTACTATAGGTGATATTTTTAAAAATTATTTAGTAGAAGGAATAGATATTGTAAGCAATGATTTGATGGCAATATTGAATTCTATAGATGTCAGTCCAATTATATCGTCATTATTAATTGATGGGGCTATAGCTGGTATTGGTGGTATATTAGCATTTTTACCGAATATATTTATTTTATTTTTAGCTTTAGCTGTGTTAGAAGATAGCGGATATATGTCGCGTGTGGCCTATGTCATGGATTCAGTAATGGGCAAAATCGGTTTATCTGGTAGAGCATTTATTCCTTTATTATTGGGATTTGGTTGTTCAGTACCAGCTATTATGGCATCAAGAGCTTTAGAAGACCCGAAAGATAGATTGCGTACTATTTTAGTAACGCCATTTATGTCATGTAGTGCCAGACTTCCAATATATATTTTATTTTCAGGAATGTTTTTCCCAGAATATGCGATGTTTGTAGCTTTTTCTATGTATGTAATCGGCATAGTCATGGCGATAATTATTGCTAAAATCTTTTATAAGGTAAGCGATAAGAGCGATAAAAAAGTATTGTTGATAGAACTTCCTGAATATAAATCACCAAATATAATGTCTATATTTTTATATGCTTGGGAAAAAGTTAAATCATATTTAGCAAAAGCTGGTACAACGATTTTCGTAGCATCAATAATTATCTGGTTTATTTTAAACTTTAATTTCTCCGGTATGGTAGATATCGGTGATAGCTTTGGAGCTCAAATCGGTCGATTAATAGCACCTATTTTAGTGCCTGCTGGGCTTGGATTATGGCAGATTGCAGTGGCTTTGATATCTGGTATTGCAGCAAAAGAAGTTGTTGTAGCAAGTTTGAGCGTATTGTATGGTATTTTAAATATCAATTCAGCAGAAGGCATGAATACTTTAGTTAGTCAATTAGCACAAGTTGGTTTTCATGAATTAAATGCTTATGTTTTGATGGTATTTTGTTTATTATATACTCCATGTATAGCTAGTATTGTAACTATAAAAAAAGAAACTAATTCTACAAAATGGACTTGTTTTGCAATATTTTTCCAATTATTAATTGCATATTTAGTAGCCGTTATTATCTATCAAGTAGGTAGCAATATTTTATATTAATATTTAATTTTTGTTTGAACAGTGTTTATGAGAGTTTAATTATTTATAAAACTCTTGTAACACTGTTAATTTTTTTATTAAATATATGAGAATAGTGCTATAATCGGTGTTATTGAGAGCGATTTTCATGATATAATATAAATAAAAGTATGATAAGTAAAGGTGTAAAGATGAATTTGAAGTACAAGTTTTTTGATTATTTGCCCCAAGAGGCAAAAGATATACGCATAGAAGTATTTGTGAATGAACAAAAATTTGAAAATGAATTTGATGATATAGATGATATTGCGTATCATTTAATTATTTGGGAAGGAGAAAAAGCTATAGCAAATGCGAGATTATATCGAGATGAAGATGAGAAAAATTCATATATAATTGGCAGATTAGCAGTGCTTAAAGAATATCGTAAATGTCATATAGGCACTAAATTGATGAACTTATTAGAGGAAAAAGTGAAAGCTTTATCAGGTGAAAAAATAAATTTATCTGCACAATGTAGAGCGAGAGCTTTTTATGAAAGTTTAGGATATAGAGCAAGTGGAGATATTTATTTAGATGAATATTGTCCGCATATACATATGGAAAAATTAATAAAGTAAAGTTTAAATAGCATGGATAGAGAATAAAGAAAGGGTATGATTTTGTGAGGATTGTTGGTATGATAATTATCATTTTAGTATTGGGCTTTTTTGGAGGCTATGGCATAATGCAATCGCAGATAGATGACCAAAAAGAATTTAAAGGAGTAAAAAATGTTATTCCTATGGATAATAGAACAGAACAGCAAATTGAACAGCATGATGTAAAAGTGGAAAAATCAGGAATAATATCAAAGGAACAAGCTGAAATTATTGTTTTAGAAAATGCAGATATGGAAGCTAAAGATATCAGTGGATTAAAGACTAAGATAGAAAATTATTATGGTAAAGATATTTATGATATAGAATTTTATGCTGATAATAAAGAATATAATTATAATGTAGATATGTATGGCGGAGAAATTTTGGCAATGGATTATGAGATTGATAAAAAATATTATGCCAAATTATCTGGAAAACCAATAGATGAAGCGGGTGCTATTGAATTAGTAAAAGCACAAATTCCAAATTGTACTACAGGTGATATTAATTTGAAATTAGAACATGATGATGACTATTTACAATATGAAGGTAGAGCACAAGTCAATGGTGTTTTATATGAATTTACCATAGATAAAAATACAGGAACTTTCGTAGAATGGAAATGGAAAAATCATAAATAAAAATAAGCTATAGCAAAGTAAAATTTTAATTGCTATAGCTTATTTTTTATAGACTAATCTTAGCCTTTAACAACGATATTTACAAGTTTTTTAGGAACGCTGATTACTTTAACGATAGTTTTACCTTCAATTAAGCCTTTGATTTTTTCATCAGCAAGAGCGATTTCTTGTTGTGCTTCACGAGTAGCAGAGGAAGATACCATTATTTTGCTACGTAATTTACCATTTACTTGGACAACAACTTCAACTTCATCAGCAATAGTAGCCTTAGGGTCAAATGTTGGCCATGTAGTATGATGTACGCTACCTGTTTGACCGATTTGTTGCCAAAGTTCTTCAGTAACATGTGGTGCAAATGGTGCTAAAAGTTTAATTAAGTTGATAACTACTTCGCGAGCAAGACCTGCATTTAAGTTGCCATCTTTGAATACATAGAAAGCATTTACAAGTTCCATGATGGAGCTAATTGCAGTGTTGAAAGTACTACGAGTACCGATATCTTCAGTTACTTTTTCAATAGTAACATTTAAAATACGGAATAATTCTTTTTCTTCTTTAGTGAGTGCTTTTACATCAAAAGTTGGATTTTCTTTAACTTTATCAGCATAGGAAAGGATAATTCTCCATACACGCTGAATGAAACGCCAAGCACCTTCAACGCCTTGGTCACTCCATTCAAGGTCACGTTCTGGTGGAGCTGCAAATAAAATAAAGAGACGAGCAGTATCTGCACCATATTTTTTGATGATTTCTTCAGGAGATACAACATTTCCTTTAGATTTACTCATTTTAGAACCATCTTTGATAACCATACCTTGAGTTAAAAGGTTTGTAAATGGTTCATCAAATTCTACAAGACCTGCATCTTTTAATACTTTTGTGAAGAAACGGGAATATAATAAATGCAAGATAGCATGTTCAATACCACCGATATATTGGTCAACAGGGAGCCAATAATTGATAGCATCTTTGCTAAATGGAGCTTTATCATTATGTGGGTCAGCATAGCGCATATAGTACCAGGAAGAGCAGATGAATGTATCCATAGTATCTGTTTCACGTTTTGCAGGTGCACCACATTTTGGACATGTGCAATTTACGAAATCTTCAGCTTGAGCAAGTGGAGAAGTTGCACCAGTTTCAAATTTTACATCTTTAGGTAATTTTACAGGTAATTGTTCTTCAGGAACGAGAACTTCACCGCAATGAGGGCAATAAATAATAGGAATTGGAGCACCCCAATAACGTTGACGGGAGATGAGCCAATCACGTAAACGATAATTTACACGACGTTTGCCGAGATTATTTTCTTCGAGCCAATCAATCATAGCTGTGATAGCTTTACGATTATTCATGCCAGTGAATTGACCAGACTCTACAAGTTCACCATCTTCAACGTATGCATTTTCCATAGTTTCAAGTGTTAAATTATGTTCTTTATTTTGAATAACAATTTTCATTGGTAAATTGTATTTTTTAGCGAACATAAAGTCACGTTCATCATGAGTAGGAACACCCATAACAGCACCAGTACCATATTCAAAGAGAACATAGTTTGTTACCCATACAGGAACTTTTTCACCATTGAATGGATTTATAGCATAAACGCCTGTGAACATACCTTTTTTCTCAGATTCACTAGAAGTACGTTCGATTTCATTCATATTGTGTACTTCTTCAATGAATTTTAAGATTTCTTGTTCGTTTTCTTTGCCTTTGATGAATTTTTTTACAAGTGGATGTTCTGCTGCAAGTACAACATAAGATGCACCAAATACAGTATCAGGGCGAGTTGTATAAACAGAAATTTTTTCATTGTAATCAGGTACATCAAAGCTAAATTCAGCACCTTCACTGCGACCAATCCAGTTATCCTGCATGATTTTTACGCGGTTTGGCCAGCCTTCAAGTTTATCAAGGTCTTTTAATAATACATCAGCATAATCTGTGATTTTTAAGAACCATTGTTCAAGGTCTTTTTTCACTACTGTATCATCGCAGCGCCAGCATTTACCATCAATAACTTGTTCATTAGCAAGTACAGTATGGCAAGTTTCACACCAGTTAGCAGAAGCTTTTTTCTTATAAGCTAAGCCTTTTTTATAGAATAATTCAAAGAGCCATTGAGTCCATTTATAATAATCTTCATGGCAAGTAGCAACTTTTCTATCCCAGTCATAAGAAAGACCCATTTCTTTTTGTTGACGAGTCATATTTGCCATATTATCTTCAGTCCAGTCAGAAGGACTAACACCATGTTTGATAGCTGCGTTTTCAGCAGGCATACCGAATGCGTCAAAGCCCATTGGATGAAGTACATTGAAACCATTCATAGTTTTATAACGAGCAATAACATCACCGATGGAGTAATTGCGAACATGTCCCATATGTAAATTACCAGATGGGTAAGGGAACATTTCAAGTACATAATATTTTGGTTTGTTTGGGTCCATATTAATCTGGTAAGCTTTTGTTTCGTCCCAGATTTTCTGCCATTTTTTTTCAATGGATTGAGGACAATATTTTTCCATAAAATTAACACTCCTATACTATTTTTGGACATTAAAAAAGCCCCTGGCAAAATGCCAGGGACGAATTATCGCGGTACCACCCTGATTGATAACAAAAAGTTATCCTCTTTAAAATCTTAACGGGATTAGCGGTGCTTTTGCACTCCTCCACAGCGAGTTCAATTACATGATTATAGGCTCGCATCAACCGCCTACTTTCTGAAAAATCCTTAAATAATTTACTACTCTGTATCATTGGATTTGAATTTGATATAAACAAATATCATTATACCTGTCTCTTATACACATCTCCGAGCCCACGAGACAAGAGGCAATCTC
>ENA-OZZG01000713-OZZG01000713.1-human-gut-metagenome-genome-assembly--contig:-NODE-713-length-11169-cov-6.766061_pt1 | contig 11169 bp, 18 predicted proteins | sample MGYA00243645_ERZ654147 | MGnify/ENA primary metagenome ERZ654147 (study PRJEB26926, sample SAMN06165256) | human gut metagenome | biome: ENVO:00009003; feature: ENVO:2100002; material: ENVO:00002003... | reverse complement strand
GAACTTGAAGCAGAGGGCGTTATTGAATAAATATCCTGACCCAGCACAATTCATTCTTGATTACAATCCCGATTTGCAGTTCAAAATTGTCAGATGCAAGGCGACCCACTCTGATTTAGCCATGAATTCCTCCATACCTACATTAGGGCTATTGGCTTCGACTTATGGAGATGAAACCCCTTTGGAATGGTTGAAAATCCAATTCGGCACACTTAATGACTTTGCAGAGGTATCTACCAAGATTGCCAAGGAGCAGCTTAATGAGTTGGCAGAAATATTTATTTCTGAGTATTATTACCTTAATGCGGCTGAGATATGCTTTTTTATTGCACGGTTTAAGTCTGGTAAATATGGACGGTTCTATGGTGCTATAGACCCGATGAAGATTACAAGTGCCATGCTTGACTATATCAGGGAACGCCGTATCGACATCGAACGCTATGAGCGTGAGCAATACCGGATACAACGCCAAAAGGAGATAGAAGAACGTGGCAACAACAGAATTTCCTATGCCGAGTATCTTGAACGTGAAAGGAAGCTTGTGGAAAGCGGAGATGCAGAAGCAATGAAAAGAGCGGCAAATCGCGTAAGCAATATCAGTTTATGTAAGTAATGGCAAAGAAGAAATTACCCCTCTCCCCCGTCCGTTGCCGCCAATGCTCATACTCCATGGATTTCATAGAAAACTCTTGTCTATGCAAGGCCAAGGGCCATAGGGTGTGCGCGTGTGACCGGTATGGGAGAATATGCGAATGTTTTAGCAAAAGTAAAAGATGAAAGACATAGAATTATACAGAGATAGCTTTCAGAATTTTCGTAGCTATCAACTTCCTAAAGCGCAATTGATTATAGCGGATGTACCTTACAATTTAGGTAAAAACGCCTATGCAAGTAATCCTGCATGGTACAAAGATGGTGACAACAAGAACGGAGAAAGTGAATTAGCCGGGAAAAAGTTTTTCAATTCGGAAAACGAATTTCGCCCAGCCGAGTTTATGCACTTTTGCAGCGATATGCTGATAAAAGAGCCGAAGAAGCCCGGTAAATCCCCTTGCATGATAATATTCTGCGAATACGAACAACAGTTCATGTTCATAGAACTTGGCGGAAGTACGGGCTAATGAAATACATTCCGTTGGTATTCCGTAAAGACTTCTCCGCACAAGTATTAAAAGCCAATATGAAAATAGTCGGTAATTGTGAATACGGTCTTCTTTTATACCGTGACAAACTTCCAAAGTTTAATAATGACGGGAGGATGATATTCAATTGTTTTGATTGGGTAAGAGATAATGATACACCCAAAGTACATAGTGCCCAAAAGCCAGTTCCATTACTTAGAAGATTGATAGAGATATTTACCGACAAAGGAGATGTTGTAATTGACCCAGTTGCCGGAAGCGGCAGTACATTGCTTGCCGCTGCGCAATGCGGAAGAAAAGCATACGGTTTTGAAATAGACCGTAATTTCTACAATAATGCGAACAAGTATGTTTTATCAAGGATACAAAAAACTTTATTTTAATGGACGTAGGACTTGAAAAGAAAATCGAATTATTGGAGTGGCAGCGTGACAATGCACTGCGCCTGCGCTGCCCGTTGGTGGCAAAGAAGTACCAGCGCATGATTGACGAACTTGCCAAGGAGAGCAGGAACAGAAGTATGAACGACAAGTGTACAAGAAATGAACAAGGAAACGGCAACCCAAATAATTAGCAAGCATGAGAGCCTTGTAGTCCTCTGCACCTACAACATTCTGTTCACGAACGACATCTGTTGCGGACAGATTATCGAATGCATTCATGCGATGAAACGCACACCCCACTACAAGCAGGCATTCAAAAGATACTTGAACGATGCGGACAGAGCGAGAAGGGAATACGAGCGGACCGTAAACGGTATCATCGGTTCAGACCGCAGTGAATTCTTTGCCGAATGTAATGACAAGTATGTGGAGGAAGTGAACAAGCACGTGGATATGCTATACTGGCAGTTCAAGCAGGCACTTGATGACAACGGAATATCCCATTCCGCAGAACTTGCAAAGTTCGAACTGGCAAGGACGTTGTGCGACTATGCTTGTATACAGTTCGACGAACGGATAGGAGAACTAAGGAAGAAGGATTCAAAGTTCAACAGATTCATGCTGGATTACCTTAAACTGGCTAATGTGGCAAGACTGATGAACCTTGCCTCCGACAATCTCAAAATCGGCAGAACGGTGAACATGAACACTGAACGCTGTACTTCAGCATTTGAAGTTCTTGCAAGGAAACTGTCGGATGCGGACAATATTGCCAATGCGATAAAATAGAAGTATAGGAACATTCATCAGACAATCCCCCGTTTAGATTGCACCACCATCTGAAAGCGTCATGGTGCAAGATGTGTATGGCAGAGGAACAGAGCGAGCGGAATAGAAAAAGGAAAATGAATTGAGATTAACACGAGCGGAAACCGGTGGTTCTTGCTCACAATAAGAAATATATGAAACAGACAGTAGAAGAAGCTGCTCATTCTTTCGCAGAAAGTAGAAGCAGCGGAAGTGCATTCCCAGCATATTATGTAGGGTTCATTGCCGGTTCGGAATGGCAAAAGGATATTTCCAGTGCTAAATGGCAGTCAAAGCAATCACCGTGGATAAGCGTTAAGGAACGGTTGCCGGAAGATACAAACGAAAAATTAGTGGCGCTTGTAGATGGAACAATAAGAATAGCGCATTATGATGAAGATTACAACGAAGATATGGAATATCACTTTTGGTATGACTGCGCTGCAAGTGAGAGTTATCATAGAGATGATGTAATCTATTGGATGCCTATCCCCTCCTTCGACGGAACCTTGAAGCAAACAAAGATGTATTACAACGAATGAAAAGGAGATTGAAAATGATAAAGAAATGGTATGAAGTTTCGTGTGATTTGTGCGGAAATGGTTTAAATCACTATGCAGAATTAAAACCTACTTGCACTGATTTAAGGAGAGATGGTTTTAAAGTTAAAATCAATAACGGAAAGGTGTTTGTTTTTTGTAAAGAGTGCTATGAAAAGATAAAGAAGGAGACAAAGAAATGAAAGGAAATATATTTGACAAAATAAGAAAAGCATCTAATAAATACATAGAGTATATGATTGCTTGTGATGATGTAGCCAAAGAAGCGCAAAAATATATAGATTGGGACGATAACGTTTCATGTGAATATTATCCGGCTGATGGAATATGTATAATGATAGACGAGCATGTTTGTTATGCTAATATATTCTTTGACTTGGTGGAAGAATCAAAGAACGGTATGGTTGACAAGGAAACGTTTATAAGAAACTGTATTTGATATGGAAAGCTATAGGATTGTGAAAGAAATAAGGTATAATGGCTGCATTCCGATAGTCGTGTATTGCGTACAAGTCAGAAAAGACAAACGTCTTTCATATGAATGGGTAAACGTAAAGGGCTTTGATACCTATAAGAGAGCGAAAGAATTGTTGAATATTTTAAATAGTTATTGATATGGAAATAGTTCCGGATTTAACAAAGGGTGGTCTATCTAAAAACCAGGTAGAATATGTTCAAAAGAAACAGCATGAATATAAATTGACGGATAAGAAGAAAAAGATTCCGGGTCATATTCTATTTTCATTTAATCTGAAAACGAAAGAGATAAAGAGAGTTTCTATTACCAACGAAGTTTCAATTGTATTAAACGGGAAACCTATAATGAAAAATAAAGTAGTTATTGAACCGGATTGCTATTATGAACAAGCTTTGAATGAAAAGAATTTTAGTATGGGGCATAGAACGAAGCGGTTTTTTCAATGGTCGGGAAAAATGGGCGAAAGGTTTTGAAAACCAAAGGGTTTAGGCATGATCGGGAAAATGGGCTGAATATTTCGAAGCGGTTTTTCTCTTTACATGGCTTACATCTGCTTTACGTTTGAGGGGCTTTTCTTCGGATATTCGGGGGATTGCTTTACATCGGGCTTGCAGATGGGGCTAAAACGGCCTGGAAGGGTTTTATTTTCGGCTGTGTGGCCGTTTTATGGCTGGGTTGATGGATTTTGTTATATGATGGTGTGAACGGCTGTGTGGCCGTTTTTTTGTGCCTATTTTTAAAGATGTTGCCTTAAAATTCTTCCAAATAAGTATTATTTGGTATATTTGCAGCATAATAGAAACGAATATGGCAAAAGTGATTCATGTGCATTTGCTGCATAAAATAGACGGGACGAAGCAGAAAGATTGGTATTTCAGCAGTATATCGGCTGTTTATACGGTTCTGACGGCAGATCAGGTGGGGGCAACCAAGAATTACCTGCTTCATGCCGGGCTGTCTGGTAACGGCACAATATGCACGAAAAAGGCTATAATTAAGCAATCTACGCTCATCTCGGGTGGTAGTAAGGGAATGGTTAGAACGATATAATAGCGCCGTTAGAAAGGCTTGTAGGCGTTATTTCTTTGAATGCTGATTGGGGAGCTTATGGCTCCCTTTTTTTATGCCCCTACGGTTGGTTTTATTTGGTTAGGGGTTACTATTGGGGTTACTGTTAGGGGTTACTACTTCTTTAAGTTAGGGGTTACTTTAGGGGTTACTTTTTCAGTTCTCAGAGGGTACGCCCGAAATAGGAAACTATGTTATAAATGAAAGCAAGTGCCGTTTTTCTCTGTTTTCAGAGAGGAAAAACGACACTTGTTTGTGTGATATACCTTATTATAATAAAATAAATCCTTTGATTTACAGTGTATTTACGAGTTTGCTTCAGGTAAATTCCTTCAAAAGTGTGTGCGTGCGTCCTTTTTTAGCCTTCTGTAGGAGGCATGCGTGTACCACTTAGAAGAACTTGCTGATACTTCCGATTACTTCAAAGACATTGATGATGCGTGATTTGTCGAATTTCTGTTCATCGTAATCATTGGTGTTGATGGGGATGAAGCGCAGCTTGTCCGGATCCGGCGACCTGCGGAGGATTTTAATGGTGCGGATGGTATCCAACACCACTGCATAGATTTCGCCATATTGGATGTCGTTGAGTGTGCATTGGTGCAGGGCAATGATGTCGCCATGGTTTATTTTGGGTTCCATGGAGTGCCCGGTGACATTGCACCAAAGGCTGGCTTTTTCGAATCCCCTTATTACAATGTTGGTGGCAGGTATGTTTACCTGTGAATTAAACACTTCATCAAAGCCCCCGATAAAGTCCACATCGTAGTATGGTGTACCGATGGATGGGTTCATAGATGTGGTAGGCAGAGTCGAAGAATTTGCTTCGTCTATTGTTTTAATGCCGTTCAAATCATCTTTCAACATGCTTCCTGCACCAGTAAGTAACCAATCGGCAGATAAATCCGGATAGGCTAATAGAATTTTTTCAATATTCATTGAGCTCATGCCTTTGCCAGACACCTTTGCTTTCCCAATAAGTCCAACAGAAAGACCGGCATTAACAGTCATTTGATTGTCATTTATGCCCTTTTTCTCCATGAAATATTGAAGTCTTTCTATAAAATTCATATCTTTATATTGATTTTCTTCCATATTTAGTTTGATGTATTGAAATAATTCTATATATTTGCAGCGTGTTTAAGATGTAAACAGCGCGCCAAATATACAAAAAAGGCGTGTGATTAGCGAATTTTAAGGATTAAAGAAAATGAAAGCAAAAGTAATTATAGCTCAAGCAACAGCCGAGACCGCCGAAGCTCTTTACGGACTGGTCAAGAAGATGGTAGATACAACAGCAATCAAGGCTTATCCCAGTGTAGATTATCAGGCAGTTTTCTTTTCAGCTGATAGATACGACTTAGACTTTGTAAAAAGAGTATTGGCGGATAAGTGCTTTTCTTTCAAAATTGAAGATGCAGAATAATACAATAAAATAAGTGAGTTTATGACACAGCAAGAATTTATGGAACGGACGGGGATAACCCCTACAGCAGAGGATTTTGATTACATCCATGCGGTTTATCTGAACACTTCGATGAACAAGGATGAGTTCTGCAAAGATTTCAAGAAACATGGGGACAGCCGGATTATCCGCGATGTTCATGTGCGAGTGCTGAACTATGAAATGAAATGTGAACGTCAAAAGGAAGTTATCGACAACCTGACCGATTTTCTGATTGGCAAGGCACATGCGTATGACGATACCGATTTCCGCAAAGAAGCGGTAGGGCTGGTCGGTGAGATGGAAGTGGTGAAACGGACCATTGAATTGGGGCTTCCGCTTTGGGATGAAGACAGGATGGTTGTCCTTTCGATGATAGAAGAACAAGGCAAATAGATTGCCGGATAACTGGCAGCCCGGAAAGACGGGCAGGGGCGGCAGGCACGGCCGGAGAGTTGGTAAATCGAAATAAGAAAGCGTAGAAAGCCGTCGGGGTTCGATTCCCCGCGCCCCACGATATAAACTTTTAAAATTTAGAGTTATGGCAAAGAATTTCAATCCGAGAACAGCAGAGAGTCTGTTCAAACAGAAGTTGCACACAATGATAGGCAATACGGCACATACGCAGAATATTGCTGACCAGGCGATGGAGCTGGCTGGACAATTCATGACGGAGGATGAGATAAGCAACTCGGATGCCTACCGGGTGATAGAGAATGTGAGCTGTGTGTGTGAGGAAGCGATGCAGGTGCTGGTCGAAGAACTGCAGAAAGGGACACGCCTTCATGAAATACTGACGGGTGATTAGGAAATAGCGGAAGCCGTTGAAAACCTTTGAACGAACGATAACGATTAAAAAGTATGACGATATGAGAAAGCAGATTTTGACAGATAACGAGACCAAGACCTTCTTGATGAAGACATTCGGATGCAGCCGTCAGGCTGTGTGGCAAGCACTGAATTTTGTCCGTGACAGCGATCAGGCGCGCCGGATACGCACTCTTGCCCTGAAGCGAGGCGGCAAACTGACTGACGGGAACTTCATTCCGAACTGCGAAACCACCTTCGAGGAGTGCGAGAAGACCATGACCTGCACTTTCGGTCCCCGTGTAAAACTCGTGGTCCACAGAAAGACCAATGATGTGGATGTGTACGTGGACGGAAAACGGACTGAAACCTACCAATGTGAATTTGTATCGGATTTCATGCAGCTGCAGCACGAGACCCAACAGATGGCATCTGCCTTATAAATAGAAATGAAATGGAGTATTATGGAAAGATATTGTGCATATCCTACAATGACCTGACTTACGATGACCGACCGGTGATGGTGAACGGAAAGGCAGACTATAGCAGAAGCCGCACGCTGAAAGGAGTTCATCCTTCCACTCTTTCCGAAGAAGAACTTGCTCCCATCATGTCGATACCCAATTACAAGAAGTTAGCGGCAAAGGAGAAAATCAATGTAGTTCGATCCGGAAGAGGTCTGGGAGGTTACGTTTTGGTAGAAATAGCCACCATGCCCCTACGGTTTCAGGAAAGGATAAAACTAAAATACGGAGATATGAAAGAAGACGTAATAAGAAACTGGCTCGGCAGCCATTATCACATCGATGCGAAAGCCCGGGAATTTTACACCCGGTTTCGTTTTGACAACGGAGATGCACTGCCACCGGAACACATCCAAGAATATACGGTAAACGCTTCGGTAATTGAGGCAGTGATGCGTGCCATGGAGGATGCCACGTTTATGCGAAAGGCCATGAAGGCAGGACCGGTGAACTGGGGAGAACTGGCTGGAGCCATCAGTTACTACCAAGCAGAGTTCGGACATACCTTGCCTGTCAGTTCCAACCGCTTCAAGAAGCGTGTGAATGACTTCAAGGCCAACGGCTATGAAAGCCTTATCAGCCGCAAGTTCATGAACCAGAACCGCCGGAAAGTGACCTATGACATTGAACGCCTGCTGCTGAGCATCGATGCCCAACCGGAGCAGCCCTTCAATACCACCGTGTGGGAACAGTACAATCTATTTGTGCAAGGAGAACTGGAGCTATATGACCCCGAAACCGGCGAGGTGTTGAATCCGGCAGACTTTACCGACAAGGATGGAAATCCGCTGGTATTGAGCCCGGCCACAGTAGCCAACTACCTAAACAACCCCAAGAACAAGGCCCTTCGCGGTAAGCTGCACATGAGCCAATGGGATTTCAACAACGCCTACCGCCCCTACCATCTGCGCAGCATCGGTGAATATTCCTTGAGTAAGGTTTCGCTTGACGACCGCGACCTGCCGCGCCCAATGAAGGACGGCAACCGCGTGAAAGCCTATTATGCCTACGATGTGGTGAGCGGTGCTGTAGTGGGATATGCCTACAACCGGTACAAGACAGGCGAGCTGTTTTTGGACTGCATGCGAAACATGTTCCAGACTCTGGACCGGAACGGCATGTATATCCCCGCCGAGTTGGAAGTGGAACACCACCTGGTAAGCGACTTTGCCGACGGATTGATGCAAGCCGGTACCGTCTTCCCCCTGATCCGCTGGTGTAACCCCGGGAACTCGCGTGAAAAACGTGCCGAGCACAAGAACCGCGAAAAGAAATACGGTGTGGAGAAACGCACGCAGGTAGGCATTGGCCGCTGGTGGGCCAAGCTGGAAGCCAACCGCCCGAAGGAAGAAAAGGTGTATGACGAAAAGAACAACACCTACAAGGTGAAGACCTATAGTTATGAAGAACTGGTAGCCGATGATATACGCGCCATTGAGACCTTCAACGCACAGCCTCACCCCAACCAAAAGCGCTATCCGGGCATGAGCCGTTGGGATGTGCTTTGCGCCCATCAGAACCCGAACCTTGCCCCTTGGGACAAGGCCGTTCTTTACCGGTTCATCGGGCAGCATACCGAAACAACCATCCGGCAGAACACCTACTGCACGGTGATGTACAACCAATACGGACTGCCCAGCCCGGAAATCATCGAAAAACTGGAGCCGAGAAACTACAAGGTAGATGCCTATTATCTGCCCGATGCCGACGGAACCATCAGCGAGGTATATATCTACCAGAACGGACGATATATCGCCACCTGCAAGGCCGTAGCCCGTTACAATGAGAATACAGCCGAGCAGACCGAAGCCGACAGGGCAGCCTATACCGAACAGGCCAAGTATGTAGCCAAATTCGACAAGATGATGAAGGACGGAAAGATCAAGCGTGTGGGCATCCTTGCCAAAGAGGAAGCGAAACTGATAACAGAGGTACAGGCTGAAGCCGTTCCCCTTCCTGCACAAGCCGAAGAAGACGATTACTCAGCCTATATGGACATCAGTGCTTTCGAGCATGATGCAGTAGCCAAGATATAATTAACGACGTTAGAACGAATTTAAAACAGCATTCAAATGGAAATAACAAATGAAGTAAAGCAACGTATTGTGGCAGCGATAGCCGCCGACCGTGAAAATTATCCCAGTGACAACCGCCATGCTACGGCACTGGGCATAGCCCCAAGTGTGTACAATACCATCAAGCGGGGCAATTATGAAAAGCAGGTCAGTGATGCCAACTGGGTAGGCATAGCCCGAAGACTGGGCGTGCAACTGCGCACGGAAATGCCCTGGCTGGCAGCCCAGACCCCGACCTACGTGTTTGTGAGCAAGCAGCTGGAAGTGTGCCAGGGCAGCGGTCTGAGCGCCATCCTGTGCGATATGCCCAATATCGGCAAGACTTTTACGGCCAAAGCTTATGTAAAGCAGCACAAGCACGCCGTATATGTGGACTGCAGCCAGGTAAAGACCAAGTTGAAGCTGATACGCTACATTGCCAAGGAATTCGGTGTGACCAGCAACGGACGCTACAGCGACGTGTATGAAGACTTGGTAGCCTACCTGCGCACGATTGATACGCCCCTGGTTATTCTGGACGAAGCCGGCGACCTGCAGTATGAAGCCTTTTTGGAACTGAAGGCCCTGTGGAATGCCACCGAACGCTGCTGTGCCTGGTATATGATGGGTGCCGACGGGCTGAAGGAAAAAATCAACCGCGCCATCGAAGGAAAGAAGGTAGGCTATACCGAAATGTTGAGCCGTTACGGAGATTCGTACAGCAAGGTGACCCCGGATGATGCACAGGAACGAGAAAAATTCCTGAAGGCACAGGCTGCCATCGTGGCCAAAATCAATGCCCCGGACGGGGCTGATATAGCCAAGATTGTTCACAGCACCGGAGGCGGCTTGAGGCGCGTTTATACCGAAATCGAAAAATTAAGGAGGGTGCAGGCATGATAAGCAAGATAGAAATGCAAGCGATGGATGCTGTTATCGGTATCCATCGCGAGATGAGAAAAGCGAATGAGATAGACTGGGAACAGCGCAGATATGAAATTGCCAAAAGCATGCTTCCGGTAGTAAGAAGCAATTCATCAGGTATAATGTCTATAAAACAAGTTGCCGGACTTGCTGTGGACTATGCTGATGCTCTTATTGAAGAATTGAAAGGAGGTAGCCGTGAAACTGAAGAGAGCCTACAGCCCCGGTGAGGTGCTGAACATGAAGATTCCCCGGTTCGAGTTTTCCGGGGACTGGCAAACCTCGATAGGCAACCCTGCCAAGAGTGGCGTGTGGATTATCTGGGGTGCCAGCGGAAACGGTAAGAGCAGCTTTGTGATGCAGCTGGCCAAGTACCTGTGTAGCTTCGGACGCGTAATTTATGACAGTTTGGAAGAAAGTACCGGTTTGTCGTTCCAGATGAGCCTGAAACGGCACAAGATGGGTGAAGTGAAAAAGAAGCTGATTATCCTTGACCGGGAACCGATGGAGCAATTGGAGGAACGGTTACGGCGCAGAGGCAGTCCCGGAATCGTGATTATCGACAGCTTCCAATACAGCGGCTTGAACTACAAAACCTACAAGGAGTTCAAGGAACGTCATCCCAAGAAACTGTTTATCTTCATCAGCCATGCCGAGGGACTTCATCCGGCAGGTAGAAGCGCCCGCAAGGTGGAATATGATGCCGATGTGAAAATCATGGTAAGCTGTTTCAAAGCCTGGTGCAAAAGCCGCTTTATGGAAAAGCCCGGTGAGCCCTACGTGATATGGGAAGAAGGTGCTGCCAAAACATTGAAGGACGATAATATGGAGGATTATTTGAATGATGGAATGGGAGAATAAGCTGTACCAGATACTCCTGAAAGGACAGGAGGCGGAGGCCGTGGTGGACGATTGGGTAGAGCGTAACATCTGTCTCTTATACACATCTCCGAGCCCACGAGACAAGAGGCAATCTCG
>ENA-OZZG01000700-OZZG01000700.1-human-gut-metagenome-genome-assembly--contig:-NODE-700-length-11363-cov-6.520340_pt1 | contig 11363 bp, 9 predicted proteins | sample MGYA00243645_ERZ654147 | MGnify/ENA primary metagenome ERZ654147 (study PRJEB26926, sample SAMN06165256) | human gut metagenome | biome: ENVO:00009003; feature: ENVO:2100002; material: ENVO:00002003... | reverse complement strand
AAATCCCATATCATACGGATATTATGGAACGTTTTGACGGAATTGATCTCGATGCTGCCGGAAAGGTAGCTGGAAACGGATTTTATTACCTGATGGGGGATATCGCAAGAATTCATTCTTCGGTAATCGCTTATGCAAGGGATTTCATGATCAACCGCGGATTTACTTACTGTGTTCCGCCATTTATGATCCGTTCCAACGTTGTGACCGGTGTTATGAGTTTTGATGAGATGGATGCCATGATGTACAAGATCGAGGGGGAGGATCTCTATCTGATCGGTACATCCGAACATTCCATGATCGGTAAATTCATTGATACCATCAACGATGAGGAGAAGCTTCCATATACACTGACCAGCTATTCCCCATGTTTCCGTAAGGAAAAGGGAGCACATGGTATTGAGGAGCGTGGTGTTTACCGTATCCACCAGTTCGAAAAGCAGGAGATGATTGTGGTATGTAAGCCGGAAGAATCCAAAGCATGGTATGACAAGCTCTGGAAGAATACGGTGGATCTGTTCCGCAGTCTGGATATTCCGGTTCGTACCCTGGAGTGCTGTTCCGGTGACCTGGCAGATCTGAAAGTGAAATCCTGTGATGTCGAGGCATGGTCTCCGCGTCAGAAGAAATATTTTGAGGTAGGAAGCTGCTCCAATCTGGGAGATGCTCAGGCAAGACGTCTGAAGATCCGCATAAAGGGAAAAGATGGCAGGAAGTATTTTGCACATACCTTAAACAATACCGTTGTTGCTCCGCCACGTATGCTGATCGCATTTCTGGAGAATAATCTGAACGAAGACGGAAGCGTAAACATTCCGAAAGCATTACAGCCATATATGGGAGGAATTGAGAAAATCGTTCCAAAACATGAATAGGAGGCAGTCCTATGGGAGATATAAATAAGATGGAAGAAGAATGTACCCATAATTGCATGACCTGTGGGCATGGCTGTGCAGAAGGCAGTGATGGTGTGGGAAAATTCGAAAAGGCCCTGAATAAACTTAGTGATATTGATGCCGGGGAGCTGTTGAAAGGATTACAGTCGCTGGGAGAATCAGACAATCAATAATTGAAAACGATAAAAAAAGCACCGTATGAAATTACCTAAAAAGTCTTTTTGTACGGTGCTTTTTTGTTGAAATTGTACATTTTCGTTGCTTTTCGTCAGAAAGAGAGCGATAATAAAAGAAAAAAACAAGAAGAATCAATTTGGGTAGGAGAGGGTATGAAAGAAGTATTAAAAAGAGGAATGCTGAAATTTGAGAACAGCTTTTTTTCCCATGTCGTCCGATGTGCATTGGGAATGATAATCCCACTTGTTTTGACAGGGGGGATTTCCTGTGCTGTCCGTGATTTTCCGGTCGCCCCGTACCAGATGTTTCTGACGCAGGGGGGTGGGAGATGGTTTTATGATTTCCTTACAATGGTTTATGAGGGAACATACGGTATTTTTTCTGTAGCATTGGTGATTACCATTGCGTACAGTTATGCAATGGAGAAAAATGAATCGCTGGAAAATGTCGTTATGTATGTGGTTGTGGCACTTGCCGCATTCAGCGCACAGCTGAATCTGGGAACAGAAGATTTTGATGTGGCAGGACTGGGAACGACCGGATGTTTTGCGGCAATGTTTATCGGTTATTTGTCCTGCATGGCATTTTCAAAGCTGCGCAGATGCCATAAACTGATGCTGGAACAGTATACCGCGGGGATGGGGGGAGGCTGTGTCTTGGCAATCCGTACACTGATTCCACTCGGTATTGTTGCAGCCGGTTCTGGAGGGGTGAATCTGCTTATTGGCAGAATTACCGGAATCTATGGATGTTATCAGTGGTTTAACCATATTTTCTATGCAGCATGTCAGAATATTGCAGATTACAGTAATTTCCTTTCCGGACTGCTCTATACGTTCGCGGTAAATCTGATGTGGTTTTTCGGTTTGCATGGAAGCCATATTCTGGAGGCAGTGGCAGTCCATAATTTTGGTGTCACAGGAAATGTTGTTTTTTCAAAGGCATTTTACGATGTGTATGTGGCAATGGGAGGCTGTGGCACAACGGTCAGTGTCCTGATTGCATTGCTTTTGTTTTTCCGCAAAGAACGTACCGGTAAGCTGGCAGGGCTGGCATCATTTACGGTAGTCTTTAATTTAAATGAAATGCTTACATTTGGTATTCCGATCATATTAAATCCGATTCTGCTGGTTCCGTTTGTCCTGACACCGGTGGTGTGCTATTGCCTGGCATATGCAGCAACGGTATGCGGTTTCCTGCCGGTTCTTACCCATGAGGTAGTATGGTCGACACCGGTTGGTATCGGTGGCTATCTTGCCAGCGGTTCCTGGAAGGGAATTGCCGTGCAGGCAGTGGGAATTCTGGCAGGGATATTGTTTTACCTTCCGTTCCTGAAAATAAATCAGAGGATGGAGGTATATAAAGCCAAGCGTCATGTTCAGGTTCTGATACACGAATTACAGGAAAAGGAAGAACAGATTGACCAGCCGGTGTTTTTGACGCGCGGAGACCATATCGGAATGATTTCCCGTATGCTCCTGCTTGATTTAAAGCATGCGATCAAGAATAAAGAACTGTATATGCTTTATCAGCCACAGGTATACAGCGATGGTATCTGTATTGGTGCTGAGGCACTGCTGCGCTGGAACCATCCAGTATATGGTATGATATATCCACCACTTATTATTTATCTTGCAGAGGCGGGAAAGGTATTGCCGGAACTGGAACGGTTTATCATTGATGAGGTTACGGATGGGATTGTGCAGACGCGTGCACAATATGATTCGGATTTTAAAATTTCCGTAAACATTACCGCGCACTCCCTGTTGTGGGACATTGAGGGATATATCCGGCAGACAATGGAACAAAAAGGGATAGATGCCCATATGCTCTGGATTGAAATTACAGAACAGGATATCCTTCTGCAGACGGATGTGGTTGTCCGGAAACTTGAAGAACTCAAAAAGCAGGGGCATAAGCTTTTGATTGATGATTTCGGCATGGGACATACTTCCCTGCTGTACCTGCAGTCAGAGTATTTTGATGTGGTCAAGCTGGACGGTTCACTGACCCGCCCACTTTTAAAAAGCTATACGAATCAGAAAATTGTGCGTTCGATTATTGAACTGGGACAGGAACTTGGGGTAAATGTAATTGCAGAGTTTGTGGAAAACAGGGAGCAGAGAGATCTACTGGATACGCTGGGCTGTCATTGCTATCAGGGATACCTGTATGCAAAACCACTGGAACTGGAGGAGTTTATTACTTATATGAAACAGATGAACGAGAAGTAGCGGGCTGTTTTTTCAAAAATCTCCTATGATATTTACAAAAATTTCTCTTGTTTTTTTGAAGCTCTGGATATATGATGATGACAGGGAAATTGTTACAGCACAAAAGCCATTTCAGAAAGGATGGACGGAAAACATGAGAAAGAAGTCACATATTTCACTGGCACGTTATATTGTAGCAAATACAGAGGACGAAGGGCTGAAAAAACACTGGCTGTCGTTTTATATTGGAAGCGTCCTGCCGGATTGTAAGCCATCTTTTATCTATAAACGGCATGAGATTACCGGTACATTTCCAAAACTCAGGAAGGATATAGATGCATTGATCCATGGAAAAGAGAACCGTTTTCCCAAACGGAAACGGATGTATTACATGAACCTGGGGGAGATCACGCATTACGTAGCAGATTATTTTACCTTTCCGCACAATAAGATTTATCCGGGAGGATTTAAAGAACACTGTGCTTATGAAGAACAGCTCAAACATGAACTCCGCGCCTTTTTAAAGACGGAGGCACCGAAGGTGTTGAATGAATGCGGGCATCGGCAGTTTGCCAGCCAGGAGGCACTGTTTGATTATATTCAGAAAATGCATGATAAGTATTTAAGCAGTAAGATTGATACTGCAAAAGACATTGAGAATATTGTGCTGGTCAACAAACAGGTGGTGGATGGCATCGATTATCTGTTTTTAAAGAATCATATGCAGCACAGGGTTGCATAGAGGGAAAGCAGCCGGAAATCCGGCTGTTTTTCTGCGTTTACGGACACTTATAGGATTGACAAATTTTTGACAAAGTGTTACGATTATCTCATATGAAACTGTCGATGATTCGTGACAGAAGGTGCATATACCGTTACGAAAGACATTTAGGATTAGGAGGATTTATACAATGAGTGAGTTCAAGAATTTAACTCTGGAAGTAGCTGACGGAATCGCTGTATTAGCAATCTCCAGACCAGCAGCATTAAATGCATTAAACAGTGAGACTCTGGATGAGTTAAACGTATGCTTAAGCGAGATTGAAGCAAACGATGATATCAAAGCAGTTATCTTAACCGGCGGTCCGGATAAGAAGGGCAACGAGTTCAAGTCATTCGTAGCTGGTGCAGATATTGCTGAGATGGTAAACTTCACAGCTCCGGAAGCACGTGCATTCGGAATCAAGGCTTCTGAGCCATTCTTCAAACTGATGAATATGCGTCAGGTTACTATCGCTGCAGTAAATGGATTTGCATTAGGCGGAGGATGTGAGATCTCTATGGCATGTGATATCCGTATCGCAAGTGAGAATGCCATCTTCGGACAGCCAGAGTGTGGTCTTGGAATCATTCCTGGATTCGGTGGTACACAAAGACTTGCCCGTCTGGTAGGCATGGGACGTGCAAAAGAAATGATCTTCACCTGTGACAACGTAGATGCAAACGAAGCATACCGCATCGGTCTTGTAAATAAGGTAGTTGCAAAAGAAGAGCTTATGCCAACAGCAAAAGCTATGGCTGCAAAGATCATCTCCAAGGGAAGCTATGCCGTATCTGTTGCAAAGGCTGCAATCAACAATGGTTATGACATGGATATCAAGAACGCTGTTGAGATGGAAGCAAACCTGTTTGGTGTTGTCAATGATACACACGACAAGAAAGAGGGAATGGGCGCTTTCTTAGAGAAGAGAGCTGCTACATTAACTGATTTCTAAAAGAAAACATATTATGAGGCGATGGCGAGAGGCTGTCGCCTTTTTTTATATTTATAAAAAATTATATGCAAAAAGTATTAATGATAAATGGAAGTCCACGTATCGGAGGAAACACTTCGAGAAATGGAGAATATATTCAAAGAAAATGATGTGGAAGTTGAGACCGTACAGAATGGAAATAAGGATATCAGAGGATGTATTGCCTGTCATTTCTGTGCGACAAAAGGAAAGTGTGTTTTTGATGATGTTGTGAATGAGCTTGCTCCAAAATTTGAAAAGGCAGATGGTCTTGTTATTGCAAGTCCGGTGTACTATGCTTCTGCCAATGCAACATTGATTGCCTGCCTGGATCGTCTGTTTTACAGCACTTCGTTTGACAAGACAATGAAAGTCGGAGCAAGTGTCGTATGTGCAAGAAGGGGAGGCTGTTCGGCAACATTTGATGAGCTGAATAAATTTTTTACTATTTCCAATATGCCTGTGGTTTCCAGTCAGTATTGGAACAGCATCCACGGTCGTGAAAAGGGCGAAGCAGAGCTGGATGAAGAAGGAAAACAGACGATGCGTGTGCTGGCACGGAACATGGTTTTTCTTATGAAAAGCATTGCACTCGGAAAAGAGCAGATGGGGCTGCCGGAGAGTGAGGCGTGGACGCCTACGCATTTTATAAGATAATAAAAGATGATGTAACATGATCACTCGCCGCGACAATTGGATGAGTACAGTTAAGCCTGTGACTCCCGATAGCGGCTTCGATACTTCGCAGGAGTCGTGTGTAATTCTTTTTTGAAAGCGCGGATAAAGGTCTCCGGATTTTCATAGCCGAGTGTATCGCTGATGTCGGCCACCGATTTGGTGGTATTGCGCAGCATATGTTCGGCTTTCTGGATGCGCAGCAGTCGCTTCCAGGCATTGAAACTCTGCCCGGTGCTTGACTTAATTAGGCGGGAGCAGTAAGAAAGAGAAAAGCCAAAATGGTCGGCAACTGACTGGAGTGTGATCGTATCCAGGTGATTTTGCATATAGCGCATAACTTTAAAATCCTCCTGCGCATGCTCGCCCTTTTCGCGGTAGGAGGATTCCATGGTATCGGCATACTGACGCATCATCTGAGCACTTAAAACGGTCAGAAGTCCGATCAGAATCTGATCCGAATAGGAATCATGAAACAGATGCTCGTGGTAGATGCCAAGCATCTGTTTTTGCATTTCAATCAGTCCCTGTGCACCGGCGTGGAAAATAACATAGTCGATCTGCTGGGCATGATAGAGTCCTTCCGAGAAAAATTCATTCAGCAGATGATTGCCTTTCATCAGTGGTAAAAACATCTGGTCAAACGTGGATTTGCGCAGCAGAATATTAAAAATAATGGAATCGTCATCAAATACTTCCATGGTATGATAGACACCGGGGGCAATGAAAATAAAATCCCCTTCATAAAACCGTTTGCGCTCTACAGAGATGGTCTGTGTGCAGCTTCCGGTAAACACGAAAATGATTTCAAAGAAATCGTGTTTGTGCAGAAATGATGGGGTGTAGCGATTGTGCTTGCTGATATAGACGTTGCGGTCGTTGTCCCCGAAATATTCATCATCGTTCATTTCATAAGAGATAATATCCGGCAGAAGTTCCGGAATAATCAGATGTCTGCGGATCGCGTCTTTTTTATCCACCTTTTTTAAAAATGATTTTAACGTGGCAGAGGACGCAGAAGCCTCATAGTAGGTTTTGTAAAAGCGCTCGTCTTCATTTAATTCAAAAAGATCACGAAAGGTCTGTTCAATCAGTTTTGATGGCATGGCAGGCTCCTTTTTTATAATTAAAAGATAGGCGATTGCGAAACTCTAGGCTCAGGCTGCTCCCGTGCGGAGGCTTCCGCAATCACCTAAATTCAAAGAAAGTCAAATTCCTGAAAATTTTTCTTTTATTTTCCCACACAGGTCAAAAAAAGTCAATAAATGAGACAAATAAGACGATAGGAAAAGACGTGTTTGTGCGTTATAATCCCAAATGTAAAGAAATTGTCGCGCGATACAAAATGGAAAGGGAAGACACTATGGGAAAATCAAAACTCTTTTTGTACCGACAGAGGTTTGGATATGGTCTTGGAGATTTTGCCTGCAATCTGATCTGGCAGATGATCTCACTGTATTTACTGTATTTTTATACCGATGTCATGAAATTGGATGCAAAAGCAATCGCGGTCATGTTTATCGTATGCAGAGTCATTGATGCGATTACCGATGTGTTGGTTGGATTTGCCATTGATAAGACAAGAACACGGTGGGGAAAAAGCAGACCGTGGTTTTTATTTGGCGCTGTGCCATTTGCACTTTCTGCTTTTCTTGCTTTTCGTGTACCGGATATTGCACCGGACGGAAAACTTGCCTATGCATATGTGACCTATATTTTTCTGTCGTTTATGTATACGGTGGTCAATATTCCGCTGGCTTCGATTCTTCCGGCGCTGACGGATGACCAAAACGAGCGTACCGTTTTAGCAACCTGGAGAAAATTTCTTGCATTTTTAGGTTCAACCATTGTCAGTGCAAGCGCACTTACGATGGTAAAGCTCATTGGAAACGGGAATGAGGCGCTGGGATTTCGTGTGGTCATGGCAATTTTTGGTGTGGTTGGCTGTATCTGCTTTTTGCTGACGTTTGCACTGGTAAGAGAAACCAACACGGCGCAGAACGCAACGAGTGCAACGTTAAAAGAAACGATTCACTCGCTGGCACACAACACGCCGTGGAAATTATTCGCGCTGAATATTCTGTTTATGTGGACCGGCTATTTTATCCAGTCTGCGGCATTGGTTTACTATTATAAGTATTATGTCGGCAGTACCAGCTTATCTACGCTGGTGGCAACCATTATGACGATGGTTCCGATGATTGCAAACCTGACCGTTCCGTTTCTGGCAAAACGTTTCGGAAAACGCAATCTATACAGCACGGCAGCGGCAGTTCAGCTTTTGGGACTGCTTGTGATTGGACTGGGAACCACACATACGACCATGATTCTTGTCGGTGCAGTGATTTCAGCAGCCGGCTATGGAATCAAGGAAAGCATTTATTTTTCCATGCAGGCAGATCCGGTGGATTATGGCGAGTGGAAGACGGGCGTGCAGGCGGCCGGAACACTTTCCTCTATCAACGGATTTCTCGGAAAAGTGGCACAGGCGGCAGCCGGTGGAATTTCCGGATGGCTTCTGGCATGGGGAAAATATGACAGTGAGGCGGTCGCACAGACAGCAAATGCACTGACTGCAATCAAAGCAATGTATTTATACATTCCAATGGTTCTTTTGGTGTGTTCAATTGTGACAATGGCATTTTACCAGCTTGATGCGCAGTTTCCACAGATACAAAAAGAGTTGGAAGAACGTAAAAAAGAGGGAAAAGAAAGGAACGAATATGAGTAAACAAACAGGAACAAAAACGTATATGCCGCTCATAGGTGCGGCGGGTATCGGCTCTATGCTGGGGTCAGGTATCATCATTGGATTATCAGCAACGATTACGGTATGGCAGTCCGGACTGGGATTGACCGATGGACAGGTTGGCATTTTGTCAGGAGCACTGACATTTGCCATTGCGGCAGGATCTTTGCTTGCAGGAAACATCACAAAGTTATTTGGATTGATCCGCTCGTTTAATTTTATGAATCTGATTTATCTGATCGGTGCAGTTTTATGTATTTTATCCGGGAATTTTCCGATGCTTCTCATTGGTCTTGTGATTACCGGATTTGCATCGGGAGCCGATCTTCCGATCAGTCTGACGGTGATTTCACACGATGCACCGGATGAAAAGACTTCTGCAAGTTTAGTTGCATCGACACAGGTATTCTGGCAGATCGGTGTTCTTGGTTCCTATGCGATGGCATTTATCGTATCCCGCGTAGAGGGTGCAGCCGGAGCTCGCATGGTATTTGGTCTTCTTGCCGCTTTTGCTGCCATTGCGTTTGTATGGAGAAGCTGCTCGAAGAAGTTTAAAGAATTTCATGAAGCCGGAGATCGTTACCGTGCAGCAGAGGGAGCAAAATCTTCCAATGAAGTTTCTTTCGTATCGTTATTTAAGGGATTACAGGCAAAGAAATATGTATCTTTTTTCACTTGCATTATGATCTTTTATATTTGCTGGAATCTGCTGGCAAACACCTTTGGCCAGTTCCAGACCTATATTCTGGTGAAGGCAAATGCATCCCAGTCACTTGCGACCGGATGTGGAATTGTATTAAATATTGTCGGTCTGATTTGTGGTATTTTATTTGCTTCTGCAGCAGGAAGCAAGCACCGCAACAAATTTTTCTATGTCGGTATCGTGATTCAGGCAGCCGCTATGATCGGTATCGCATTGGGTGGTGGAACGATCGCTATGATCGTTGCCATGATTGCATGCTATAACATCGGAAACCAGTTTGCAGGAGAGTCCATTTACAAAGTATGGACACAGGAATCTTTCCCGTCTGAGGCGAGAGCTTCCATGCAGGGATTCATCAACGGATTTTCCAGATTCTGCTGTGGTTTGTTTGCCCTTGTGACTCCATATCTGGTTGCGGGAAACCGTATTCATACAACGATGTATGGATTTGCAGGAATTGTTGTGATCAGTGCGATCGCAGGAACGATGATGATCCGTCTGCAGAAAAAGCATGGAATTGGACAGATGTAAACAGGATTTCAGGAGGAACGCTTTATGGCATTTACCTTTCAGATAAATAGTGATTTAAAATTTAAGCATGATGAAACGCTTCTGGCAAAAGCGGAGGCCTATCGTCCACAGATCCAGACAAAAAAGGTTGCACCGGTACGTATTGTGGAACTGGTGGAAGATCCGTCCAAACTCAACGGAATCTGGGTGACAGAGAGTGAAAAAAAGATTGCAGATATGAAACGCTATGGATTAAAGCGGAATGATAAGATGATCCTTGATTTTGGGGATCACCGTGTCGGAACGTTTCAGATTCATATTGATCAGACAGGATCTCCGATGGATGCACCATTGTATCTGCGCATCAAGTTTGCGGAGATGCCGGCAGAGCTGGCAGCAGAATCGGCAGATTACGATGGCTGGCTGAGCCGTTCATGGATTCAGGAGGAGTTTATCCATGTGGATGAACTACCGGCAATGATCACGTTATCGCGCCGTTACAGTTTCCGGTATGTGGAGTTAAAGGTGATTGATACCTCTCCAAAATGGCAGGCAGTATTCTGTGATCCGGTTGTCACTACCGAGACTTCCGCAGATTATGAACATTTCAAACCGCTTGTGCTCAAAGATCCGGAATTGCAGAAAATTTACGATATCGGTGTAAAGACACTGGCAGACTGTACGCAGGATGTTTTTGAGGACGGTCCGAAGCGTGACCGGAGACTCTGGCTTGGGGATCTGCGTTTGCAGGCGCTGTCAAATTATGCGACCTTTGACCAGACGAAACTTGTAAAGCGCTGCCTGTATCTGTTTGCCGCAATGACGACGGAAGATGGAAAAATTTCTGCGAATGTGTTTGTGAAACCACAGAATGTGCCGGATGATACTTTTTTGTTTGAATACAGCCTGTTTTTTATCTCAACGCTCTACGATCTGCACCAGGCACACCCGGATGAGGCGCTGGTAAAAGAACTGTATCCAATTGCAAAGACGCAGATGGATATCACACTGAAAATGTTCGATGCGCAGGGAAAACTGATTCCGGATGAGGATTACCCGGTGTTTGTGGACTGGTCGAATGATTTTAATAAAGATACCGCAGGACAGGCAGAAGTCATCTATGTGTTAAAGCAGTTTCTGGCACTTGCCGAAATCGCGGGAGAACCGGAAATGCAAACATATCGCGATAAGCTGGATCTTATCAGCGCGTATGCAAAAAATGTGCTTTTTCGACCGGAAAAAAATCTGTTTGCGACTACATGGGATGAGTTTAATATTGCCAGTCAGGTATGGATGGTGCTGGCGCATGTGATGTCCGATGAGGAAAACAAATCGATTATGAAGACTGCGATGAAACAATTGTTCCCAGTGAAAAACATTGCGACACCGTACATGTATCATCATATTGTGGAAGCACTGTTTGAGGCGGGACTTAAGGAAGAAGCAATTCATCTGATGAAAAGCTACTGGGGCAAGATGATTTCGCTTGGTGCGGACACCTACTGGGAAGCCTTTGATCCGGATCAGCCGAATTACTCGCCGTATGGATCGCCGATCGTAAACAGCTACTGTCATGCATGGAGCTGTACGCCGGTATATCTGATTAAAAAATATCTTGTATAACGTAACGGTTTTGTCCGTTGTGGAAGAAAAGGGGCTGTAAAAAAACTCCCCTGACAGAAAAATCGCCCAGACCGTGAGGTCTGA
>ENA-OZZG01000688-OZZG01000688.1-human-gut-metagenome-genome-assembly--contig:-NODE-688-length-11468-cov-6.036537_pt1 | contig 11468 bp, 10 predicted proteins | sample MGYA00243645_ERZ654147 | MGnify/ENA primary metagenome ERZ654147 (study PRJEB26926, sample SAMN06165256) | human gut metagenome | biome: ENVO:00009003; feature: ENVO:2100002; material: ENVO:00002003... | reverse complement strand
GAGATTGCCTCTTGTCTCGTGGGCTCGGAGATGTGTATAAGAGACAGGAGCTGCACTGCAGACGATCAGTACGGGTGCCAGATTTGCTACAAACATGGCAAGCACATGTTGAAGGCCAAACGGAATTGCTTTTCTCATGTATAGACAAAGACAGTTTATCATCTTATTGCCCATAGTGTCAAACAGGATTTCCCGGTTGCGGTATAATTATCATCTGTGCTATACTATGAACAATTAGCGTGTGAAAGCGTACAAAAGAGGAGGATTTATTTATGACATCTGCACAAATATGCATCATGATTGCCATTATCGTATACCTTATTGGTATGATCTATATTGGTTTCCGATGTTCCAAGAAAAACAACAGTACTGACGATTTCTATCTGGGTGGCAGAAAACTCGGTCCTTTCGTAACCGCGATGAGTGCCGAAGCTTCCGACATGAGCAGCTGGCTTCTGATGGGACTTCCGGGCGTTGCTTACCTCACCGGAATTTCAGATGCCGGATGGACAGCAATCGGACTGGCTGCCGGTACATACATTAACTGGCTGATCGTTGCCAAACGTATCCGCCGCTATACGCACACCTGCAACAATTCCATTACCATCCCATCGTTCTTCAGCAACCGCTATCGCGATGAAAAAAAGATGCTGCAGGTCATTGCTGCTATTTTTATTGTTATCTTTTTTATTCCTTATACGGCCTCTGGATTTGCCGCATGCGGAAAACTTTTTTCCAGCTTATTCGGGGTAAAGTATCTGACCGCCATGATCATCAGTGCTATCGTAATTGTGGCATACACGACACTTGGCGGATTTCTTGCTGCTTCCACAACGGACTTTATCCAGAGTATCATCATGTCGGTTGCTCTGATTGTAGTTCTGATCTTTGGTGTAGAAACTGCTGGCGGTATCGGTGCCGTTATCCACAACGCCTCCGAGCTTCCGGGATATCTTTCCATGACACTTTCCTATGATGTAAACACCGGAAAGGCCGCTCCTTACAGTGCCCTGACCATTGTTTCCACTGCCGCATGGGGACTTGGATATTTCGGTATGCCGCATATCCTGCTCCGCTTTATGGCAATCGAGGATGAGAAAAAACTGAAACTGTCCCGCCGCGTTGCAACCATCTGGGTCGTAATCTCCCTGTTCGTTGCCGTCTTTATCGGTGTGATCGGTTATACCATGAGCAAAGTCGGCGCACTGGAGATGCTGACCGGATCGAATTCCGAAACCATTATCGTAAAAATTTCCGCCCTGCTCTCCCAGCACGGTGTGATATTTGCCCTGCTTGCGGGTGTGATTCTCGCCGGCATTTTAGCTTCCACCATGTCCACTTCGGACTCGCAGCTGCTGGCTGCATCTTCTGCGGTTTCTTCCGACATTCTCGGTGCTTTCCGCAAAGATTCTTCCAACAAAAACGGAAGCATGGCAGCCGCAAGAATTACACTCCTTGTAATTTCTGTCGTTGCCGCATTCATTGCCAGAAATCCGGACAGTTCCGTATTTGCCATCGTTTCTTTCGCCTGGGCTGGATTCGGTGCCGCATTCGGACCGGTTGTTCTGTTTTCCCTGTTCTGGAAACGTACCAACAAATGGGGCGCACTTGCCGGTATGGTCTGCGGGGGTTCCATGGTATTTATCTGGAAATACCTGATCCGCCCGCTCGGTGGTATCTGGAACATCTATGAACTGCTTCCTGCATTCCTGATTGCCTGCGCTGCGATCGTAATCGTCAGTCTGCTGACACCAAAACCTTCCAAAGAAATCGAAGAGGAATTTGACCGGGTCGCACAGATGAAATAAATCTTTTAACTTTGTATACCAAAAATGTCGGTAGATATCTGACAGATATCTACCGACATTTTTAATTCTTATTTTCAATTATGCTTTGATCCTAGCGGCGGATCTTTACAGACTTCACACTGCTGTATGGACTGTAATACTTTGTTCCATCTACAGTAACATAGCTGCGGATCTTGTAATAATAAGTTCCTTTGGTGAGTTTTGCCCTTGTATAAGACTGCATCTCACCATCTTTTGTAGCCGCAATCTTCTTGTATCCATAATCATATGCTCCCTTGGAGCGGTAGATTTCATAGCCGGTAACGGAAGTACCTGGCAGCCATGTGATACGGACTTTTGATCCGTGTGCACGCAATCTTGTGATAACCGGTTTCTCCGGCTTAATAATAAAGCTTGTCTTTGCAGATCCCGTATAATTACCGGTTCCCACTACCATAACAGCAGCTTTTCCCGGTGCACCATTGTCACTATAATTCAGATAGTAATCCGAACCTTCTTTTAAAACAATGTTATTTAATGTAACGGTAACTTCCGGTTTTACGGAAGATCCCGTATAACTTTGTGTTGCAATTTTGCTGATCACTGCATTTGCAAGATTATTGGATGAAACCGTTGTATTTCCGTTTCCATGATTTACAATACGGAAATAAACTGTTCTGCTTCCATAATAATTTCCGATTCCGTTAATTGTTACGGATGCAGTACCGATATTGCGGTTGTTGCTGTAAGAAAGTGTATAATCTCTTCCCTCGTACAGATAGCCGCCATTCAGCCATACCGATACGGACGGACGAATATCATATCCGGTGTATGTCTGATCAACGATTGTACCTACCGAAGCATTTGGAATATAGTACGAATAGGTATTATTGCTGTTATTGGTTCCTGTTACCTGAACCGGAATCTGCAGAGGAATTCTTCCATCCGGACGATTCAGTGTAAGTGTTGTGGAACCTGCAGTATTTGCGATCAGTTTTGTTCCGCTGATATAGGCAACCGCAGTATTGGATACATACATATTCAGTCCCTGTACAATCGGACAGTTTGCATTGCTTGGCCAGTGATTAGATACTTTAATGTTTTCATAGCATCCAGATAAATCAATGGTCTGACCCGCAGACATCTGAATGTAATTTCCAATGGATGACGGAACAACAATCTGATCTGAGGTAATATTGCTTTCCGCAATCTGAATATTGTTTACCGTTGTCGTCTGGTTGTTCGGTGTTGTATAGGATGTTCTGGTTACCGTGTTGGCAAATTCCTCTACCCAGTAATGGTAGCCATTGTAATATACATGTCCGATTCCGACAGCTGTAAACTGGCTGTTTAACATATTTCTACGCTGTTCCTGTCCGGAATAATTTGCATTGTCTTCCCGCATTGCGTTGTGAAGTGCAGATGCGGAAGAATAATTCACACCGATATTCTCTGCATACACTCCCGCATAGACACCGTTTTCACTGTAAGCAGTATAATAATTTGTGCCATTTGGTCTGGTGTGTGAATACGAAAGTGCAATCTCTGCTGCACGTTTCATGGCTACCTGCTCCAGTGCATAGTCGTAAGTAAGCGGCTGCAGATTATTACAATATGTCTTCGTGTAATTGTTTGCATCCCAGTACCATGCATCGTATGAATTTCTGCGCATACTGTTGATCATGCCATAGACATTTCTGGCATCCGTCTGTCCGTATGTAACCTGAATACTTACGTTCCGTGTACCGGTTGTTGCAGCCATCACATTGCCCGCATACCCCAGTGGAAGCAGTGAAACAATCAGGACAAACGCAAGCAGACGCCTGAGTACATTGTGCGTTTTGGTTTTTCTCATAATCTTGATCCCTTCCTTTATTTTAAAATTTTGTTATCCCTATTGTACGCTTTTTAGCGGCTTCCCGCAATGATAATTTCATAAAGTTTGCTTGACAAGCATAACAGAAAAGCTATACTCTAATTAGCAAACAGGTGGGTGCGCAACTCGTTTCTGCGGGCTGTCGTTTTGTCGGGGACACCGTTCGCAATTTCTAGTCTGCCTAAGAGGGAATCTTCGAAACGTTTATTACGCCCACTCCCCATTTGTCTTGATATTTACTTTATTTTCAATATGTCACTCTGTGACTGCGCAAATAGAACCGTGGGCATGCTTATTCGAAGCTTCCCTCTAAGGCAGACACAAAATCGCTCAGACGGTGTCCCCGACAAAACGACAGCCCGCAGAAACGAGTTGCGCAATCACCAATCTAATTAGCAGATGGAGAAGGGAGAAATGACTGACTATGACATATCAGGAATTAGTTTCAAAATTAAAAGATACTTATCAGGAGAAAGATGCTTCCAAAATCAGTGAACATCTTGCCATCCAGTTTAACATACAGGGAGAAGCCGAAGGTGCCCTGTATCTGGAAATTGCAAACGGACAGCTTCATGTTGAACCATATGAATATTACGACCGTGACATTTTAGTCACAACTTCAGCTGCTGATCTGCTTGCACTCGCGCAGGGCAGCCTTGACATTCTCGAAGCTTACCAGAGTGGGAAAATTTCTGCGGAAGGAAATCTTGCAAAAGCATTGCTGTTAAATGAAATTGTCACCGGTTCATCCGAAGCTCCGTCACCAGCGGAATCTGCTCCTGTGAAAACTTCGGCATCAGCGGAATCTGCTCCTGTGGAAGCTCCGGCACCGGCTGAATCTGCTACTGTGGAAACTCCAGCTGGCGAAAATACTCCGGCTGCAAAACCATCCGTTAAAGCACCACGCATGTCCCGGAAAAAAAACAGAAAAAGACATAAATAATCTGTAAACTTCCTTGTGTTTTTCAGACAGCATGTTATGATAATTCATAACATAAGGTTTTTGATATAGGAAAGGAGTGAAATATATGTCTTTTTTAAACAACTTAGGACAAAAGATCAGTGATGTGAGCCAGACTACCATTAAAAAAACAAAAGATCTGGCAGATACTGCAAAATTAAACTTAAATATCTCCGAGGAAGAACGCAAGATTGATACTGCATACGAACAGATTGGAAAATGGTATGTGGAAAAACATCGCGAAGATGCCGAAGAAGATGTAAAAACCTGGCTGGATGCGATTGCCGTTTCCGAAGCCAGAATTAAGGAATGCCGTGAAAGCATTCACCAGATGAAAGGTGTAGCGATCTGCCCATCCTGCGGTGCAAGCGTGGATGCCGATGCTGCATTCTGCAGTGCCTGTGGACAGAAAATGCCGGAAAAGCCAAAGCCGGAACCGGTTAAGGAAGAGGATGTCGAGGTGATTCCTCCGGAACAGCCGTCTGAGGAACCAGCTTCTGAGACCGTGTCGGAAAATGCTTCCGAAAACCAGACCGAAGCACCTGCATCTGATGCTTCAACCGAAGCTTAAAAACAGACATGGAAAACAAAAGGAGCTGTCGTGCCGCCGATATTCGCTGGTGCGATAGCTCCTTTTCTAATTTTATTAAGACGAGTTGCGCAATCTCTACTGTTTATATAAACGGGTTATAAAACCGGCTGCCATCATGATATGTAATCACAAGTGCAGCCACGGCAAATCCAAGCACCAGTGCAATACACAGATAATCATTGCGCTGTAACTTTCTTCCCATATACCAGGTACGTTTTTTGTACTTCCCATACCCACGCAGCTCCATCGCATTACTGATTGTATCAATGCGGCCGATACTTGTAAAAATGAGCGGAAAGATGATAGATGCCGTACTCTTTATACGGCTCATCAGCTTTGCCTTCCCGGACATTTCTATTCCACGGGCCTCCTGCGCATTTTTAATTTTGTGGAAATCATCCTGCACATCCGGAATATAACGCAGTGCAATTGCCACCGCATAGCCAATGTTGTAACTGATTCCAATACGATTTAACGATGCTGCAAACTCCGACGGATTGGTGGTCACGACAAAAATAAATACCGCCGGGATAATTGTAAAATATTTCAAAATAATGTTCAGCTCATAAAACAACTGCTCCGCGGTAATCGGATAATGCGCCGAAAGCTGCCAGAGTACATGCTTTGTACCATAAATTTTTGTTCCCTGATCTGGTGCAAAAATAAAAATGGCAAGCACATTGATGACCAGAAAGAACATAATGAACTTAAAAATAGAACCGACCTGTTTCCACTCTGTTTTTGAAATCTTAAACAGGATCAGACTAAAAACCAGCATCACGGCGAGTACACGGGTATCATAAGTAAGCATGCTTGTGATGGACCATGCCAGAAAATAGATCAGCTTTGTGACACCACACAGCCGGTCCATCCAGGTATCTTTTTGCTCATAGGTCAATAACTTTGCCATTACCGCACCGCCCTTTCGTAATTGATAAACCGCTGCACGAACTGGGAAGGATCTTCAATCCCACATTTGACCGCCATCTCATAGAGTGATGTCTGCTTGAGATATGCCGGAGCCGTGATGGTTTCATCCGTCAGCACTTTCGCCGGCGTATCAATCGTCAGCAGCTGTCCATCCGCCACAACAATGGCGCGGTTGGTATATTCCAGCATCAGATGCATATCATGCGTAATCATGATAATGGTCGTTCCCTGTGTCTCATTGATCGTCTTTAAAAACTCCATAATTTCCGTATAATGGCGGTAATCCTGCCCCGCTGTCGGCTCATCCAGAATCAGGATCTCCGGCTTCATGACAAGAATGGATGCAATCGTCACACGCTTCTTCTGCCCGAAACTCAATGCTGAAACCGGCCAGTTCCGGAACTGGTACAATCCACAGATTTTCAGTGTCTCATGCACACGCTCACGGATTTCTTCCTCTGGAACTCCGCGCACAGTAAGCCCAAGTGCCACTTCCTCATAAATCATAGGCTTAGAAATCATTTGATTCGGATTCTGCATGACAATTCCAATATGCTCCCCACGCTCTTTGACCGAAAGTGGTGAGATATCGTTTCCGTTCAGCTCAATTTTTCCTTTGCTCGGTTCTAAAAATCCACAGATCAGATTGGACAGTGTCGTCTTTCCGGCACCGTTTTTCCCGACAATACTGATCATTTCGCCTTTCTTTACATCAAAACTGATATCCGAAAGAATTGCTTTTTCCGGCTGATAAGAAAAATGCAGATGGTCTACTTTAAGTACCTTCTCCTGTGTTTCCTGTTTCTGCGGAATCTGCGTAGTCTCAAACCATTCCCGCACCTGTGTTTTGTATGGTTCAAAATTCATGGTTTCCACATGCTGCGGATGATCCTGTGCAGTGATGGTACATCCGGCATGTTTGAGTGCCGTGACATAGAGCGGTTCCCGGATTCCCTGTTCCTCTAAGATATTTCCAACCAGCAGATCATCCGGTTTCATGTCCGCAACAATGGTTCCGTCTCCGACCACAACAATACGGTCTACATCTTTGTACAGCACATCCTCCAGACGATGCTCAATGATTACGATCGTTTTTTTCTGTTCCTTTTGGATTCTGTCAATTAACGCGATCGCTTTCTTTCCGGTCGCCGGGTCAAGATTGGCGAGTGGCTCGTCAAACAAAAGAATATCCACATCATCAATCATAACGCCCGCCATGGAAACTCTCTGTTTCTGTCCACCGGACATCTCCGATGGTGCATGGGAAAGCAGCTCTTTTACTTCTACCGTTTCTGCCACACCGTCCACTTTGCGAAACATTTCTTCCTGTGCCATGCAGTCATTTTCCAGCACAAAAGCAATATCTTCCGCAACCGTCAGACCGATAAACTGCCCGTCCGTATCCTGCAACACGGTTCCGACCATCTTGGAAAGTCCGAAAATTCCAAGTTTTTTCGGATCTTTTCCCTCGATTTTTAAAGTTCCGGTACTGTCTCCTTCATACGAAAAAGGGATCAGTCCGTTGATACAATTTGATAATGTCGACTTCCCTGATCCCGATGGTCCAATGATGAGCACCTTCTCTCCGGGATAAATTTTCAAATTGATATCCCGGAGTGTCGGCTCCATCTGTGACCGATATTTAAATGTAAAATTTTCAAATTCAATAATCGGTTCCATACGTTTTTAGTCTTCCTTTGTAAGACTTGATGATTTTGCTCCAATCTTTGTATATCCCAGTCCGAGTAATGAACCAAGTACACCCACAATAATAATATTGGCTACAAACGCAAATACGCCCTGTGAGAATACTTTCTTTGCAGGCTCTGCATAAATGAGAATATCAAGCACCGGTGCAACAACGATCCATGCAATTGCATTTGCAACCACCTGAACGACATTAAAAAGAACTACTTTCTTCCTATTAAACCCACCGGCCTTAATCTCAAAGCTCTTTGCGAATAAACCAACTAAAATTCCAAAGATCGCATCTGGGAATACCCAGCTCCACCATACACCACCGTAAAACAGTGCATCTCCGAGTGCATGTCCCAGCAGACCAATGATTCCTCCGACAACCGGTCCAAACACTGCTGCAAGAAATGCCAGCACTGCTGCACGTGGCTGCATGGATGTATTCGGGATAATTCCCAGCGGAATCTGCACTTCTGTCAAAACAATGAACAATGCGGTTCCGATACCGGTTGCTACAACTTCTTTGATTCCAAATTTTTTCATAACAAGTTCCTCCTTTGTTTTTTCAGTACCTTATTATTTATGATAAACGCACAAATGTCAAGTTTTTCGCCCTTTTTCTTTCCAGCTTCCCCTAACTTTTTGCACCTTCTCCGACAAAGTATTCCTTCACCAGTTTAACAACGACACCGGAAAGCAAAAATACTGCGATCAGGTTCGGAATTGCCATGAGTCCGTTAAACGTTTCCGCAATACTCCACATCAGGCCCAGATCCATGGTCGCACCCACAATGGCAACCAGTGCATACACCAGCATGAACGGCTTATTGACACGGGAGCCGAACAAAAACTCGATGCAGCGCGTCCCGTATAATCCCCATCCGATAATGGTGGAAAATGCAAAACAGCACATGGCAACCGCAGTAAAAACAGATACCCAGTTCCCGTATGTTGCGGTAAATCCACTGATGGTAAGTTCTGCTCCTGCCGCCTGTCCGTAACTGACCGGAACCTGGCTGCACAAAATAACCAGTGCTGTCAGCGTACAGATCACAATCGTGTCTACAAACACCTCGAAAATTCCAAAAAATCCCTGTTTGACCGGTTTTCTCGTATCTGCACAGGCATGTGCAATTGATCCCGTGCCAAGTCCGGCCTCATTTGAAAAAATTCCACGGGAGACACCTTTTTTCATACTCATAAAGAAGCTTCCCACTGCTCCACCGGTCACTGCCGCCGGGTGAAATGCTCCCTCCACAATCGAAGCAAATACAGCCGGGATATGACCGATATTAAATAAGATCACTCCCACTGCCAGAACAATATAGACCAGTGCCATAAACGGTACCAGCTTTTCTGTCACCTGTCCAATCCGCCTGATACCTCCAAGCAGAATGAGTGCGATCAGAACCGCCAGAATGATCCCGACTACAAGGTTAACAGTCGGCACCGCATCTTTTGAAATGACATGATAATTCATTAATGCCGTATTGATGGCTGTGGTAATCGTATTTACCTGTGTGGCATTCCCTGTTCCGAATACGGTCAGCACGCCAAACGCGGAAAACAGATACGCCAGCCAGTGCCAGTGCTTTTTCAGTCCGTTCTTAATATAATACATCGGACCGCCGACCAGATCCCCATGCACATTTTTTTCGCGGAAATGCACCGCAAGCGTCACTTCTGAAAACTTGGTACACATACCGAGAATTGCGGAAATCCACATCCAGAACACTGCTCCCGGACCGCCGATGGCAATCGCCCCTGCCACACCAGCAATATTTCCCGTGCCGACCGTTGCCGCAAGTGCCGTACACACCGCCTGAAACGGTGTCATGGCTCCATCCGATGCCTCACGCTTCTTAAACATGCGGCCGAAGGTCACTTTCATCGCGTATGGGAACTTGCGGATCTGTAAGAACCGGGTCCGGAAACTCAATACCAGACCAACACCGATGATACAGATCATGGCTGGGACACCCCAGATGAAATTGTTGACCGCACTGTTGATTGCTTCAATTGTGGATAACATAGTTTTCTTTTCCTTCCTACATGAATAAGCGCGTGTTTTGTGTAAAACACGCGTTTGCATTATAGCACAATTTTGGCTTTTTCTCTACTCTGCAACAGGATAAAGAAACACATATTTGACAAAAAAAATCTTTCGTGCTAACATATTTTAAAAAGAAAAGGCACAGCCGATAGACGGCTACGCCGGTTATATGTTTATTCTAAGAAAAGAAGTACCCATATGCCATTGCCGTGGCGGTTACTTCTTTTTCTTATTTCCGTGATCTTTTCCATAGGCTACCCCTGCCATAAAGCAGGCTAATCCAAAAGACATTATTGTCATAAAAGTATCTACATTCATAAGAAAGCCCTCCTCTTATGTATATACGCAAAATGCGAGAATGCTAAGTTTATGGAGGGCATATACCCTCCAAGTTACGAGGGCGTAACCGCCTACCGTCGCTATTGCGTGGCAGTGCCTTTTCTTTATGGTATTGTAGCATATATATATGCGTGTAGCAACCATATGTTCGTTTTGAGTTTCTTGCCTATTAACCACCTTATTTCCTTATAGGAAACCAGAGAACGACACAAAAATATTGTTCTTTCATTTGGCATGTCATTGTTCCCTGCATCTGTTTCATCATAAATTCCACATTTTTTAAACCAATTCCTGTTCTATTACAGGGACTTAGCTGCTCTTTCTCTTTATTTTTTATAATGACACCTATTCTCTCCGGCTCATATGTAATGTCTAAATACACGAAATCCTCTGTGTCTCCATATTTATATGTATTATCAAGAAGATTATCAAAAATCCGACTCATTAAATTCGTATTAATTGAAATTTTTACATTTTCCCACTTTAAGTTGTCAATGTTTACGCGAAAGTTATTTTTTTGTAAAACCGCATAGAATTCAGACAAATAATCCCCAATAGCCTCTTCTATCGTGTCAGGCTCTTCTAATATACACTCTTTCTGGCTATGCACCACAGACAACTCAAAAAGCTGATCCGTTAAATTTTTTATTTCCATTGCCTTACGAATAATCATATCTATATATTGTGTATCTAAGCCTCTTTTACTTACATCCATTCGTGCAATTTCTGCGTATGTAGTTAATCCGGTTAAGGGGGTCCTGACATCATGTGCCAGACTTTTTATTAACCTTTCCTTTTCTTCCTGTTCTTTCTTCTTTTCCTTCTCTGCCTCATCCATATTTCTGCTTAACTGTATAATGATTTTCTGATTTCCAACAAATGCAATTAACAGACTGGTCACAATTGCAATTACTACCATGATAATGCACATATATCGATAATAAACATTTACATTCTTCACATAAATAAATACATCTGCATCTGTATCTGCAAATGAGATCTTATCCATAAACTGCCATGTTCGATGAAGGTTACTCTGTGCATTACCATCTAACTGAAATGTTCCATTATATAAAACCCCATAAATAAGTTTACGTTCCTTTGAAATTGAGAAATAATAAATATTATTTTTTTGAATCCACGGATTCAGTTTCTTGTATTCTTTTGTTGTGATACCATTCTTTTTTATGTATTGTTGCTGTCTCTTATACACATCTCCGAGCCCACGAGACAAG
>ENA-OZZG01000686-OZZG01000686.1-human-gut-metagenome-genome-assembly--contig:-NODE-686-length-11488-cov-14.147818_pt1 | contig 11488 bp, 7 predicted proteins | sample MGYA00243645_ERZ654147 | MGnify/ENA primary metagenome ERZ654147 (study PRJEB26926, sample SAMN06165256) | human gut metagenome | biome: ENVO:00009003; feature: ENVO:2100002; material: ENVO:00002003... | reverse complement strand
AACTGTGAGAAGTCAGCCGAGCCCATAGTAGTGAAGAAGTCTCTGTAATGGAGATAGAGCAAAGGGGCGAACAATCAATAAGTTTGAGTATGTCTCGTATTGCAGAAGAGATAACATCTGCCGTAACCAATCGGGTAAAAGATGGTCAAATCAAGCGGGACGGAAAGGAAAGAACGCATGGACACAAGTAGTCTAATGGAGCAGATACTATCTAACGATAATCTCAACAGAGCATATCTGCAAGTCGTACGAAACAAAGGTGCCGAGGGAGTAGACGGAATGAAGTACACAGAACTCAAGGAATATCTTGCAAAGAACGGCGAAATTATCAAGGAACAGTTGAGGATAAGAAAATATAAACCTCAACCAGTACGAAGAGTGGAGATACCAAAGCCTGATGGTGGTGTCAGAAACCTGGGAGTACCGACAGTAACAGACAGATTCATACAACAAGCTATTGCACAGGTTTTAACACCAATCTATGAGGAACAATTCCATGACCATAGCTATGGATTCAGACCGAACAGATGTGCACAGCAAGCAATCCTTACAGCACTCGATATGATGAATGACGGAAATGATTGGATTGTAGACATTGACTTGGAAAAGTTCTTTGACACAGTAAATCATGACAAACTTATGACTATCATAGGTAGAACTATTAAAGATGGAGATGTTATCTCTATTGTCAGAAAATACCTAGTCAGTGGAATCATGATTGACGATGAGTATGAGGATTCTATCGTGGGAACACCTCAAGGTGGAAATCTCTCGCCATTATTGGCAAATATTATGCTGAACGAACTAGACAAGGAAATGGAAAAGAGAGGACTTAACTTTGTACGGTATGCGGATGACTGTATCATTATGGTCGGAAGTGAAATGTCTGCGAATAGAGTTATGAGAAATATCTCACGATTCATTGAGGAAAAACTAGGACTTAAAGTCAATATGACGAAGAGCAAAGTAGATAGACCAAGAGGAATTAAATACCTTGGGTTTGGATTCTACTACGATACAAGTGCACAGCAATTCAAGGCGAAACCACATGCAAAATCAGTAATGAAGTATAAGAAGAGGATGAGGGAACTCACTTGTCGTAGCTGGGGCGTTAGCAACAGCTATAAAGTAGAGAGACTTAATCAGCTTATCAGAGGATGGATTAACTACTTTAAGATAGGTAGTATGAAAACTCTCTGTAGAGAACTTGATGGAAACATTAGATATAGAATACGCATGTGTATTTGGAAACATTGGAAAACACCACAAAACAAAGAGAAGAATTTGGTTAAACTCGGCGTTCCAAGATGGGCGGCACATAAAGTGGCAAATACTGGCAATCGGTATGCACACATGTGTCACAATGGATGGATACAAAAGGCTATAAGCACAAAGAGACTAACTTCATTTGGATTAGTCTCAATGTTAGATTACTACACCGAAAGGTGTGTTACTTGTTAAGTTGATTGAACCGCCGTGTACCGAACGGTACGCACGGTGGTGTGAGAGGTCGGGAAATCACTCAGATTTCCCTCCTACTCGATCATATTTAATAAGATTTTCTTCTTCGTGTAATATTAAATGTGTCGGCTGTAAAATTAACAAAAATCTAATTGGATTTTCATTGACACATATAACACCTTACAATATAATAAAAGCAAATATATAGCTTATAAAGGAAGTTCCTTAATGACAAAAAAAATAACCGCAATATTCTTGGCATTGTGCATGGCAATTTCCGTTTTGCCGATGACCATTCAGGCGGCATCAAAGCCCGATATTAAAGTTGGCGACTATGTTAAAATGGGCGCGTATAACAATGCCTCAATTCTTTGGCGATGTGTAAGCATTGACAATAACGGACCGCTTATGCTTGCAGACAAAATTGTTGACACCCTTGCATATGATGCCAAAATAAATGACAACAGCAATTCAAAATCACACAGCAGAAGCTATAAGCGTGATGATTACGGTTCTAACTATTGGAAAGACAGCAATATGCGTTCTTGGTTAAATTCGACCGCAGCTGAAGGCAAAGTCGATTGGCTTTGCGGCAACCCTCCGAAAGACGGATATGTAAGCGGTGTGGGAGCGTACAACGAAAAAGCGGGTTTTCTCAACGCTTTTTCAAAATCTGAAATTGCGGCAATGAAAACCGTTACCCAGCGTTCTCTCGTTTCTCATCCCGAATACAACAAGGGCATAGTTGATGGAGACGCAAATTCGGATTTGTTATACTACACCGATATTTCGGAAGCGGTGGCAAACTACGACAGTTCATATTTTGAAACTACAACCGAAAAGGTTTTTCTTCTTGATGTAAAGCAGGCTAATGCCGTGTGGAAAAATCTCAAAGGTTATTATGTTGCGTATAATAATGACGGTATGGCTTGGCCTTATTGGCTTCGCACTCCTGTTACCGATTGCAATCATGATATGCGTTATATCAGTTCATCGGGTCAGGTCGGTCGTTATGCTCCGTGGTATTCCGATTTGGGCGTAAGACCTGCATTTTATCTCGATTCCGAATATTTTGTTACAACTTCCGGCAGCGGCTCACAAAGCAGTCCTTATATCGGCTCTGCTCCAAATAAGCAAGAGGATGATTATACAATTTCGGAACCTGCCGAGGACGCAAATCCCGATTGGAATGTCAGCACCGAGCAAAGCATTCAGCTCACCCTCGGCCCGTGGTATTCAAATGACGGAAAATATTCTAATCCTACCATCCCTGTTTATACCATCCAAAAAACACGCAGCGACACGGAAAATATGGTTGTTGTCGTTTGCGGCGAGGGATACACAAAAAGTCAGCAGGGCAAATTCATCAATGATGTCAAACGACTTTGGCAGGACGCTATGAAATATGAACCGTATCGCAGTTATGCCGACAGATTCAATGTTTACGCTCTTTGCACAGCTTCCGAATCGACTTTTGACAATGGTGGAAGCACCTTCTTTGATGTTATAGTCGACAAATATAATTCGCCTGTTATTTCTAATAATCTCCACGGAAGTCAGTGGAAAAATCATATTTTTGAGAGATGTATCGGTCCTGAATTTATCGAGAAAATTCACGATGCTCATATCAAAAAAAAGTGTGATCCAAACACAATTCCGTCCGGTTCGGAATATGAGCCTTATTATTATGTTCACGATTATATTGCTCAGTTCGCTATGGTTGTAAACACAAAATCAGATTTCGGCGGTGCTTATAATAACCGTGAATACGGCTTCCATTATTTCATTTCGCCATCAGACAGTTATCGTGCGTCAAAAACTTTTGCACACGAGTTTGGACACGGTTTGCTCGGTCTCGGTGATGAATACAGTGACGGATATTTGCTTGACGATAAGGAACTTAAATCACTCAATCTTTCCTCGGTTGAAGACCCGGAAAAGATAAAATGGCGACAGCTTTTAGGTTTTAGAAACACATATACCTGCCGCAATGCTTACGGCTCAAAAATGCTTGTTTCAAGTTATGAGTGCATAATGAGAGACACAAACTATCAATTCTGTGAGGTTTGCCGTTTGCAGGGCTTCAAGCGAATGTCTCAGCTTGTTAAGGATGTAGACCTTTATGTTGCAACTCCCGAGGTTAAGGAATATACGGGCGCTTATTCAAAGCCGTCTGATTTTACCGACCTTGAAACAAGTTCATATTATAATTACACATATAATCGCAATGACCGACTTTTGAGCGGCAACAGCAAAAGCAGATTTAATACTAATATGAACGGTAAAAAAATCGAGCTTAGAACTGTTATTCAAAACATTTCAGATAAAAATGCACGACAATTAAAATTCAAAATGTGGATTAAGCACTCCGACGGAAGCGTTGCGACCGATTCATCGGGGAATCCGCTTCAAACAGTACAAACCTTTGACATTCCTGTTTGGAATGATAAGGCAAATTTCTGGCCGCTCGGTGCTTTGGATCACATCAAAAGCGACTTTAATTCAGGCTTAAAGAGTTGCTCGCTTATTTATCAAATTCCGTCTGATGCACAGCTTAAGAGCGGCGATACCGTGGCATTTCAGGTGCTCGATGAAAACGGAAATGTGCTTGCAGACGACAATACGGAAACACAGCGCTACACAACCGTTTCAATTCAGTATAAATTTGAGGACGGCTCTGAAATTCCAAACACTGCTGGCGGAACATTTACCGTGCCATACGGCACAAAGCTTGATTTAACACCGGCAAAAACACTTTATGATTATGAATTTATAAAGGTTGACGGCTTGAATAAGCCTATTGTTTCGGACGGAACGGTTGTTACATATTATTACAAAAATAAAAACGAAGAACACACTCACAATCTGACTTTGGTTGCTGCGAAAGCTGCCACCTGCACTACTGCGGGCAATTCCGCATACTACACCTGCGATGGCTGTGACAAGTGGTTCGCAGATGCAACAGGATCGGTAGAAATTACCGATAAAACCAGTGTGAAGATTCCGGCTCCCGGACATACCGCAGGCACAGAATGGAAGTCTGATGATACTAACCACTGGCATGAATGTTCTCGTTGCCACGACAAAAAGGACGAAGCGGCTCACGATTACGGTTCTGACAATGTTTGCGACACCTGCGGATATTACAAAACTGTACCGCACACTCACAATCTGACTTTGGTTGCTGCGAAAGCTGCCACCTGCACAGAGAGCGGTAAGGAAGCATACTACAAGTGCGAAGGTTGTGGCAAGTTCTATGAAGATGTACTCGGTACAAAGGAAATAACCGACCTTGCATCTTGGGGCAATATTGCTAAGATTGCCCACACCACAAAGCAAACCGTAACAAAGGCATCAAGCATAAAGCTTAAAGCAACATCATTAACATATAACGGAAAGGTTAGAACACCTAAGGTTATTGTTAAGGACAGAACAGGAAAGACACTTGTTAAGAATACTGACTATACTGTGTCTTATGCAAAAGGCAGAAAGTATGTTGGCAAGTACGCAGTAAAGATTACCTTTAAGGGTAAATACAGCGGAACAAAGACGCTTTATTTCACAATCAAGCCAAAGGCAACAAGTATTTCCTCACTTAAAGCAGGTTCAAAGAAGTTTACAGTAAAGTGGAAGAAGCAGGCTACACAGACAACAGGCTATCAGGTACAGTACAGTGCCTCAAGTAAATTCAGCAAGGCTAAGACCGTAACAGTAGGCAAGAATACAACAGTATCAAAGAAAATTTCAAAGCTTTCGGGCAAGAAAAAGTATTATGTAAGAGTTCGCACCTATAAGACAGTTAAGATTAACGGCAAATCCATAAGGATTTATTCAGGCTGGTCAAAAGCTAAGACTGTTACAACAAAGAAATAAAAACTATACCGTAACCTTTGATTCTGCCGGTGGCTCTGCAGTAACGACTCAGACTATCGAAGAAGGTCAGAAGGCAACCAAACCTGCCGCTCCTACCAAGTCTGACGATACCACCAAGCCTTCGGATGATGTTCAGAATCCGCAGACCGGCGACAACAGTATGAGTGGCTGTGGATCGCTCTGCTGTTCGTCAGCGGCTTCGGAGTTGTGACAACTACTGTTTATACTAAAAAAGAAAATCTGTGAAATAACAGATAGCTAACCATTTAAGGATGGCGGTAGCGGAGCTTCCGCTGCCGCCTTTTCCTTACGAAAAGGATTTCTTCGGAAGTCCCTTTCCGAAAGGCGGCAAAAAAAGCGCTTTGCCGATTTTCGGAAAGAAATCGAACAAGGAGAAATCAAATGGACGAACAAGAAAAAGAAATTGAAGAAATACTCAGAACATTTGACAAAGCACCTTCGCCTTCGTCAGAGAATAGTGTTCAAAATCAAGCATAGCAAAACAATAAGCAGCCTCGGCAAATTTCCCAAAAACCAACTGACACCGAACGGATTGCCCGCACATCAAATCAAACAGAATACAAAAGACAAGCTCAGTCAAGCAAAGGCAGGTATCTCTCCCCTACACGCAAAACCGCAATAAAGCGAAGAAAAAGGCAAAGAGCTGTGATTGTTTCGTTATTAGCACTCCTTTTTGTTGTTCTGATTATTGTGCTGATTTGTAAAGGCTGCTCTGGCAGAATAGATGCGCTTGCCGGCAAATGGGATTTTGATGGGACTACTGCCTATGAATTTGACGGCAAAGGCAGCGGTGCAATGCTCCTCACCCTTGCAGATTATGATTTTACCTATGAAATCAAGGACAATCAGCTATATATCGACTTTGTGAACGAATCGGCACATGACGCAACCTATGAGTTTAGTGTCAAAGGCGATACCCTCATCCTCATCGGCGGCGAAGGAACAATCGGCGGCACTTATGAGCTGACTAAGGTGCATGATAAAAAAGCAGACAAATAAGGACGGTGTTACGCTATAAAAAAGGTATGGAAAATCCTGATTTTATCTGTATGTATAACTGTTTTTTCTTTATCTGCATATCACATTTATGATTATTGGAAAGAAACACAGGACAGTCAAAGACAGAATGATGTGCTGATTGATAAAGCGGTAGAAACCGCACCACAAACACAGCAAACGGAGAATGGACAAACAGAATCTGCGATAAAGCCTGTTTCTGAAACTGCACCAATTACGGTAGACTTTGAGCGTTTGCAGGAAGAAAACAAGGACATTATTGCTTGGCTCTATTGCCCGGATACCGAAATCAACTATCCGGTAGTACAGAGCAAGGATAACGAGTATTATCTTCGCCGACTGCTTGACGGTACTTGGAATATAGCGGGAACGCTTTTTATGGATTACCGAAACGCCGCCGATTGTTCTGATCTGCATACCATTATCTACGGTCATAATATGAAAAACAACACGATGTTCGGCTCTCTGCCTAAATACAGTAAGCAGGAATATTACGAAGAACATTCTGTTTTGTATCTGCTCACACCAAAGCAGAATTATAAAGTGAAGCTGATCGCCGGATATGTTACACCGTCAGATTCAAAGGTGTATGAATTTGAGAAAACGAAAGAGGAACGCAGCGGACTGCTGAAAACAGCGCTGGATAATTCCTTGTTTACCTCCGGGACAACTGTATCCGATGAGGACAGACTGCTTACACTGTCTACCTGTTCCTATGAATATGACAATGCTCGTTTTGTACTGATGGGTATTTTAAAAGAAATCGGGTGAAATTTACTGTAATTTGCGGTGAGTCTGTTCGAGAAAGGATAAATGTATGGAAGCAAAACCAAGAATACTATATCTACTGAAAATCTTGTTGGAGCGTACTGATGAAGAACACCCGCTTTCTACAACGCAGCTCATCGGGATTTTGAATGAGGAATATGGGATTTCTGCTCACAGGACAACCATAACGAAGGATATAGCAGCTCTTGTGGAATATGGACTGGATATTGTAACCATTCATTCGACGCAAAGCAAGTATTTTGTAGCCAGCCGAAAGTTTGAACTGCCGGAGCTGAAACTGCTGATAGATGAAGTAGAGTCATCGAAGTTCATTACAAAGAAGAAAAGCGAAACGCTGATTGAGAAGATACATACGATGACCAGTCCGGGGCAGGTGGCAAAGTTGAAGCGTAATAATTATGTGGTCAATCGAATTAAGCCAGATAATGAGCAGATATATTACATCATCGACGCTATAAATGAAGCCATTAACGCAGGTAAACAGATTTCTTTTCAGTATTATGATTATACCGGATTAAAGAAAAAGGTTCTGAAGAATAAGGGCGAGATTTATAAGCTGAACCCGTATAAACTTCTCTGGTGTGGGGACTATTATTATGTTCTCGGATACTCTGAGAAGAAAAGCAAGGTTATCAATTTCAGGGTAGACCGTATTGCTTCCAAGCCGGAGATACTGGATAAGGATATTATTCCTATGCCTGATGATTTTGATATTGAGAATTACACAAAAGAAGTATTCTTTATGTTCTCAGGCGAGAAAGTCCTTGTGGATTTACGATGTGATAACAGTCTGATGAAAACAATGGTTGACCGTTTCGGAGAAGATGTGACAACCCTTGCGTATGATATGACTTCTTTCAGGGTACAGACCGAAGTATCAGCCAGTCCAACCTTTTTTGGTTGGGTATTTGGTTTTAATGGCAAGGTACAGATACTTGCACCGGAAAGTGTAAAAGAACAGTACAGACAGATGATTGCACAAGCCGATGAGGATATGCAGGAAAGCGAATAGTGCAGATTTGAATTTGTGCAGACGGTCTGCATAAAGCGTAAAGTCAATATTAAAGAATGGAGAGCTTCCTGTATAATTCAAAGTGTAGAGAGTAAATGATTTTACAAAAATAGATACCTAAGTTAAACTGTCATTGCTGACCGGCCAGTTAGCAAATGAGCAGAATAAGGAAGGTATCTACAAATGAATTCTACACAAAACAAGAAGATTGAGCAAGTAAAAGAAACAACAATGATTGTTGGTATTGATGTTGGCAGTGAAAAGCATTATTTCAGAGCTTTTAACTGGAGAGGCATTGAGCTTACCAGAAAGCCTGTAGCGTTTTCAAACTCTATGGAGGGATTCAATAGCTTTTACAATACGATTGTGGAGCTGATGCAGAAAAGTGAACTTGAAGAGGCACTGGTAGGAATTGAACCAACCGGTCATTACTGGTTTGATCTTGGGCAGTTCATGGGCGAAAAGAGTATAAAGTTTGTGATGGTAAATCCGCACCATGTGCATAAGACCAAAGAGTTAGATGACAACAGTCCATCTAAAAATGACAGAAAAGATCCGCGTGTTATTGCAGGGCTTGTAAGGGATGGACGGTATTTTTATTCCTATATGCCGACAGGTGTATATGCAGAACTGCGGAATGCGTCAAACCGCCGGTTTGTGCTTGTAGAAGAACAGACCAGGGCGAAGAACCGTCTGCAGAAATGGATTGCGGTGTATTTCCCGGAATATAAGGGAATTTATACACACATAGATGCCAAGGGAGGTCTGCTGGTATTAAAACAGGCACCGACTCCCGAGGAGATAGTAAAGCTTGGAGAAGAAGGCATCATAAAGATATGGAAAGATGCCAAACTCCGGAGAAATGGGAATAAAAAGGCACTGAAGATCCTGAATGCGGCAATGAGAAGCATAGGATTAAGAACAGGTCTTACAGAAGCCCGGATGGAGATACAGGATCTGATAGAGGATTATGAACTCCAGACAAAACGCCTTGAACGGGTCAATGATCTGATCAAAGAACTGTGCCAGCAGATCAGGTATGCGGATAAGCTGCTTGAAATAAAGGGCATAGGAATAACAACAGTAGCTGGTTTCATAGCAGAAGTTGGTGATATCACGCGCTTCGATAGCACGAAAGAACTTCAGAAACTGGCAGGATTAGAACTGGTGGCAGATAGTTCCGGTAAGCACAACGGAAAGACAAAGATAAGCAAAAGAGGGCGCAAGCGTCTCAGATATCTTCTTTTCGAGGCGGCGATATCGGTGGTGGGAAAGAATGAAGAATTCAAAGAAATCCACAGGTATTACACCACCAGGGAAAAGAATCCATTAAAAAAGATGCAGTCGTTGATAGCAGTAGCATGTAAGCTGATAAGAGTATTCCATGTGATCCTTACCAAGGGAGTTAGCTATGATGCATCAAAGATGTTGGAAGGCATCCGACATCCGGGAGAGCAGCTAAAGGCTGCGTAAAAGAGTAATAAAGAACAACCATAATGATTACAGGAAGCGTCCACCGAAAGGTGCTGTAATCGGAGTGTTAGATCAGTAATGAAAGTACAAAGAATGAGCTGGTAGCCGGCAGGAATTTTCTCCGGAGGGCAAGACCCTGATGAATAGCTAAGCTGGCACCCTGGTTATGGACAGGCAGAACGAAGGAAGTGAGGACCCGCCGTAAGGAGGATGATCCTGTTGGACATGAGAGGTGAGCTGCCATATAGGGATGGGTACAGATCGAGGCCATTTAGAACGGATAGTGATGACGTTTTATTTGGTGCACCCATTATTACTATATATCTGCCCTGTATGAGGTAAAGATCACTCCATAACCTTAGTTTCATTTAACAACAGGTATCAAAAAGTATTGAATTTATTGAAAAAAGCACTTGATTATATGGAGAGGATTATTGCAATAAAGAAACAGCTTGGAGTGTTGTTTAAGCATGGAAAAGATGAACTCCTAACAGAATATGATATAGATGTTATAGATGATATATTAAGTGTATATGATGGTCAGGGAAAGAGTTTTCATTATGATAAAAACAATGTATTATCTCAGTCGGTGCAAGAAACACTGTTCAATGAAAAAAGAACTATTATTGAAAACTGTTTATTTGGCGTAGATTTAAACTCAAAAGCAGTTGCTATATGTCAACTTCGTCTATGGATTGAGCTATTAAAAAATGCATACTATAAAAATGAAGTAATGGAAACTTTACCGAATATTGATATAAATATTAAAAGTGGAAATTCTTTGATAAATAAATTAAATTTTGCTATTGGTAGTAAGATAGGACAAGGTGGTGTAGAACTAGAAAAAAATACTCAAAAATTAATTAATCAGTATAAGAAACTAGTAGCAGCTTATAGAGGAGTATCAGATAAAAGTGTAAAAGCAGAAATACGAAAAAATATAGAAAGTATTAAAGCGAATCTACATAGCATATATAATCAAATCTCATTTTCTGTGAATAAGAATATGGAGATCGTATTTGACTATGGTAGTGATTCATCTATATATAGAGATGCTTTTGAATGGGCTATAGAATTTCCAGAATTATTGGATGAAAAAGGTGTATTTACAGGATTTGATTGTATCATAGGAAATCCTCCATATGGATTGCTTAATAAGAAACAAAATCAAAATACAAGTATTTCGGTTGCACCAGAATTATTAGATTATTACAAGACGAGTAAGGTATATGAATGGGCAAAAGGCGGTGTTTTAAATATATACCGAATGTTTATATGCCGGTGCTTTTCGTTGTTGAAGAATGATGGTCATTGCTGTTTGATTTTTCCATTAGCATTTATGGGAGATGCTACGAATTCAAAAATTCGTCAATTCGTTATGGAAAATACACAAGTGGATTTTATAGAAGCATTTCCTGAAAGAGATATTGAAAGTAAGAGAGTGTTTAAGGAAGTCAAGATGTCAGTATGCATTTTGGGAGCAACTAAAAGGAAGGTGCCTTCTTCATATAAATTTAGCGTGCGGATACATCGTGACAAATATGTAGACGATAATAACGAAGCTATGTTTATTTCGTATGACGAAATAAAGGCAATTGATAATAAGTATTTGTCTATTCCATTGATCAGACAACATGAATTATCAATCTTTTTAAAGATGACAAATGAATGTAAGAGAATGTCGGAGATAAGTAAATGCTACACTGGAGAAATAGACATATCACTTCATAGTGAATTTATAACAAATTCAAGTAGTGATCATTCCATGTTGAGAGGGGCACAAGTGCAGAAACTGTCTCTTATACACATCTCCGAGCCCACGAGACAAGAGGCAATCTCGTA
>ENA-OZZG01000670-OZZG01000670.1-human-gut-metagenome-genome-assembly--contig:-NODE-670-length-11750-cov-4.681060_pt1 | contig 11750 bp, 10 predicted proteins | sample MGYA00243645_ERZ654147 | MGnify/ENA primary metagenome ERZ654147 (study PRJEB26926, sample SAMN06165256) | human gut metagenome | biome: ENVO:00009003; feature: ENVO:2100002; material: ENVO:00002003... | reverse complement strand
CATTGCACTGCCTCCTCCCGCACCATGCGCATGGCTGCGCGCGGTGCCACGCCCTGCGTGATCAGATCGTCCACCGCAGGCGGCGTGAACAGACTGAGCTGTTCGCAGCTGCCGCCGAACACGTTGGGGTCGATGAGCGCCTGCGTGATGCGCTCCCGCCCGGCGGTGCCACGGCCCGGGTGCGCACCCGCAAAACCCTTGCAGGTGATGAAATACTGTGCCCGCTTGAGCACCACGCCCATGCGCTTCAGCTCGTCCAACCCAAGGCTGGAAAGCTTGCGCGCGTGCCAGATGCGCCGGGCGCTCTTGGGGCCGATGCCCGGCACACGCAGCAGCATTTCAAAGGGGGCGCGGTTTACATCTACCGGGAACAGCCCGTAATGCTGCACGGCCCAGTTGCATTTGGGGTCCAGATAAGGGTTGAAGTTGGGGTTGTCCCGATCTAAGATCTCGTCCGCCTCGAACTGATAGAACCGCAGCAGCCAGTCGGCCTGATACAGCCGATGCTCCCGCAGCAGCGGCGGCTTTGTGTCCAGCGCAGGCAGGCGGCTGTCCTCGGCTACCGGGATATAGGCAGAGTAGAACACCCGCTTCAGGCTGTACTTCCGGTACATGCCCTCGGTGAGCTTCAGGATGTGGTAGTCCGTCTCCGGCGAAGCGCCCACGATCATCTGGGTGCTCTGCCCGGCGGGGGCAAAGCGGGGGGCATGGCGGTAGACCGTCAGCTCCTGCTTGCTCTGGGCACCGGAGACTGCGATCTGCTTCATGGGGCGGAAGATGGAGTGCCGGCCCTTGTCCGGTGCCAGAAGATTCAGGCTCTGCTCGCTGGGCAGCTCCACGTTCACGCTCAGACGGTCGGCCAGATATCCCAGCTGCTGCAAAAGCTCCGGGCTTGTGCCGGGGATGGCCTTGGCGTGGATGTAGCCCCCAAAGCGGTATTCGCCCCGCAGCAGCCGCAGGGCGGCCAGCATCCGTTCGGTGGTGTAGTCCGGCGTGCCCAGCACCGCGCTGGAAAGGAACAACCCTTCAATGTAGTTGCGGCGGTAAAACTCCACAGTCAGCTCAGCCAATTCCCGGGGCGTGAAGGTGGCACGGGGGATATCGTTGGACTTGCGGTTGACGCAATAGCTGCAGTCGAAGGCACAGCAGTTGGTCATGAGCACCTTTAAAAGGCTCACGCAGCGGCCATCAGCGGTAAAGGCGTGGCAGCAGCCCGGTGCATAGCAGCTGCCAAGAATGCCTGCCCGCGCGGTGCGGGATGCGCCGCTGGAGGTGCAGGCAACATCATATTTGGCGCTGTCGGCCAGAATGGTAAGCTTGTCCATCAGGGTCTGTTCCATGCAGAATGCACCTCCAAAGTGGGAAAAACCGGAAAAAGGGTCAAAAAATAAAGCCATGCGCAAAATTGCAGATGGCTTTTATGGTTTCACGGTTAGCGTCCTCGCCCTCTCAGTCTCACTTTGTTCGACAGCTCTCCCAAAGGGAGAGCCCTTGGCAAAACCAGAAACTTTGCTGTACTGCCAAAGCCTCTCCCTTTGGGAGAGGTGGCACTGCATCAGCAGTGACGGAGAGGGCGAGCCCGCTTCCCTTATAAAATTACCATTTCGCCTTGGTCTCCACCACACGCCCGGCGATGTGCAGATGGTTCAGGTCTTCGCCCTTGATGACCATTTCGCTGTAGGCCGGGTTGAAGGGCTGCAGCACCACACAGTTGCCGCGCTGGATGTAGCGCTTCAGGGTGCCCTCGCCCTCATCGCCGTAGATCAGCACGCCAAGATCGCCGTTTTCCAGCGTGTCCTGCCGGTGCACCAGCGCAAGGTCGCCGTCCTGAATGCGGGGCTCCATGCTGTCGCCGCGCACCACCAGATAAAAATAGTTGGAGGGGTCCTTCACACGGGCATACTCCTGACCGTAGTCCTCCTCAAAGGCGAGGGCACCGTAACCGGCCTTTACCGTGCCGATCACCGGGATCAGGCTTTCAGAATAGCTGCCAAAGAACCGCTCTTCCGGGGCGGAAACATTGCTTACCGGGCGGTACAGGCCCAGCAGATAATCTGCTGTGGTGTTCAAAAGCTCGGCAATGCGGGCCACGGTAGACGGATCGGGAGAGGACTTGCCGCTTTCCCATTTGCCGACAGCCTGCTGTGTCACGCCCAGTTTGGAAGCCAGCTCAGCCTGGCTGATGCCCTGCTTTTTGCGGCACTGCTTCAAAAGTTCTGAAAACGACATGGTATATTCTCCTTTACACCGCGAGGAAATTTTCTTGTGATTATTATACAACAAAAAGGTGTGCTTGTAAAGAGGCTGAATGGGCCGAGACCAAAAAAGGTTGTGATAATTTTCTCTTTTTTGCGTCTTGTGAAAAAAATTGCATGAAAGGCTTGACAGCGGGGCACAAATCTGGTAAATTAAATAGGCATTCGACACGGCGTAAAGCGGATGTCCACAAGGAGAGATGTCCGAGTGGTTTAAGGAAGCAGTCTTGAAAACTGCCGTACGGCAACGTACCGTGGGTTCGAATCCCACTCTCTCCGCCATTTTTTTGAATAAGTGTAACGCACTTTGCTCTGGAGTAGTACTCAAGAGGCCGAAGAGGCGCCCCTGCTAAGGGCGTAGGTCGTCTAAACAACGGCGCGAGGGTTCAAATCCCTCCTACTCCGCCAAGAAAAAGCTCGTTGATTCGTTGAAATCAATGGGCTTTTTCCTTTGTAAAGGAAAAATGCGGCTTGCGGAACAAAAAAGGAGGAACCAATGGCGTTTGGTGTTTTGGCGGGTCAGATCACCGTGATCTTTCTGGAGGTGCTGCTGGGGTATGTGGGGGCGCGCAGCGGCATCATCAAGGACCGGGACAGCAAGTTTTTGTCCGACTTCATCATGAAGCTCCTGCTGCCCTGCACCATGCTGGCAGGCGCTGCGGTGGAGGGTGAGCCGGAACTGCTCACGCAGGCCGGCATCCTGTTCGTTTTGCTGCTGCTGTTGTTTGTAGCAACCACGGCACTGTGCCGTGTGAGCAGCTGGCTGCACCACGACACGCCGGGAAAGTATGCGGTGCTGGTGGGTACGGCGGCCATGCCCAACTGCGGCTTTATCGGCCTGCCGCTGTGCAGTGCCCTGCTGGGCGCAGCACGGGGCACCGTGTTTGCGGGCATGGCAATGGCTTCTTATAATGTATGGTTCTTTACCTATGTGGTGTGTCTGTTCCGCCCCGGCGAGAAGATCCGGCTCAAGACCTTCATCACCCCCACCAACATTGCCACTGTGGCCATGCTGGTGCTGCTGGCCACCGGCTGGCGTCTGCCCGCACCGGTGCAGCAGTTCTGCAGTGCGGTGGGCGGCTGCACCACCCCGCTGGCCCTTATGATCGTGGGTGTGCTGCTGGCAGACAGCGACATCCGCGCGCTGCTGCACACCGGCTTTCTGTACCGGGTCACCCTGCTGCGCGGCATCCTATTCCCGCTGCTGTTCATGCTGCTGCTGTGGCTGCTGCCGCTGGACAATGTGCTGCGCACCGGCCTGTCCATCATCGCCTGCTGCCCGGCCGGCAGCCTTGCCGCAGTGCTGGCCAAGCAGACCGGCACCGAGGCGACCCTTGCCAGTCAGGCGGTGGCCCATTCCACCGTGTGTATGCTGGTCACAGTGCCTGCCATGCTGCTGCTGACCGGTGCGATGTTCCCGATGTGAGAAGCTGTAAAAAAGCCCGCTGTCTTTGGACGGCGGGCTTTCTGCTGTTATAGCATAAGGTTCGTGATACCTGCCAGCACCAGCAGGTGCACCGGGTAGAACCAGTAAAAGGCTTTTTTCTGCAGCGGACTGCACGCGCCGCGCTGCCCGTTGTAGAACCAGACCAGCACAAAGGCCAGCGGCGCAGTCAGCTCGAACAAAAACAGCAGCGCACCTGCAAGGCACTGCCGCTTGCGGTCTGCGCGGGTCAGGTACAGGGTGCAGATGATGAGCACGCCGATGGCGTGGTAGTCGGTGTTGGCGGCCAGCGCCAGCACGGCGCAGCCGCCCGCCCACACAAGCCCCTGCCAGCCGGGCAGGCCGTTTTCCTTTTCAAAGCGCTTGAGCCCTGCCATGGCCAGCACGCCCAGCGCCAGCGTCCAGTAAACGTTCTGGTGCTGCGGGGCGAACGGCGTGCGGAAGAAGGCCAGATCAAAGGGTACTTCGCTCAGAAGGCCGAACAGCACCAGCCGCCCAAGGTAGCCTTTGACGTTGTGGGTGTGGATGAAGCCCTCCACCAGCAAAAAGCAGAACAGGGGAAAGGCCAGCCGCCCGGTGAAGCGCAGCACCATGTCCAGCCGGTACAGCGGATAGGCGGAAAGGGTGTCCTGCGAGAGGGTGCCGGCGTCCAGCCCGGGCGTAAGGATACCTGCTTCGATGCAGGACGCGCCGATGTGGTCCACCAGCATGGTGATGCAGGCAATGGTTTTAAGAGCGGTGCCGCTGAAGCTGAAGCTGCGGCGCGGGGAAAGTGCGGTCATAAAAATACCTCGGTCAGTTTGTGAAAATCGTTACAGGAACTATAACGGAGGAAAGGCGGCATTTCCTGCGTCTGCTGCGGTAAAATCTGCACAGGGCGTGCAAAAACGGGGCAAAAATGCTTGACAGAAAAGGTGCGGGATAGTACAATCAAGAAGATAATTGAACTATCGCAAACCAAAGATGAAAAAGATTCACAGAGAATCGGGCGTCTCCGAACCGGATCAGAAGGAAGGAGGCTTTGGGCATGACGCTTTTTTCCTACGAGATCTTTGATGCAGTGGCACGCCAGGGCAGCTTTAACAAGGCGGCACAGCAGCTGCATCTGACTCCCTCCGCGATCAGCCACGCCATTGCCGTAATGGAGGAGGAGCTGGGCTTTGCTCTGTTCAACCGCGGCAAGAACGGCGTATCCATGACCAGCTACGGCGCATCCCTGTATCCCTCTATTCGCGATGTGCTCAACAGCGACGAGGCCCTCAAGCAGAGCATCGCCCGCCTGAACGGCCTTGAAAAGGGCAAGGTGAGGCTGGGCGTGTTCAACTCGGTATGCGCGTCGCTGCTGCCGGGGCTGCTGAAAAGCTTTATGACCCACTACCCGCAGATCGAGATCGAGGTCTATCAGGGTACCTACGATGATGTGAAGGAATGGCTGCGCACCGGTCAGGTGGATGTTGCGTTCCTTTCTTCTACCTGCCGGGAGGAATTCAACCTCACCGAGCTGTTCCGGGAGCCGCTGCTGTGCATCGTGCCGCAGGACTGGCCCGAACCGGAAAACGGCGTGATGACCCCTGCCCTGATGAATGGGCAGAGCTTTGTAGTGCAGTGTGACGCCACCGATGCAGAAATGCGCCAGTTCCTGAAGAAGTACAAGGTCGGCACCGAGCGCCGCTGCCACGTCATCGACGACCAGTCCAACATTGCCATGGTGGAAGCCGGTCTGGGCATTTCCATCATGCCGCAGATGCTGCTGCGGGACTGCAAGGCCGCTGTGAAGATCTACCCCATCGAGCCGGAGGAATACCGTGTGGTGGGTCTGGCCGTCCAGCGCCCTGCCGCGATGGCGCCTGCCGTGGAGCAGATGTTCCACCACATCGTGGACTACTGCAAGCAGGTCGAGCTGCAGTAACGCGGGATCCCTATTACTATAGCACATTTCAGCCGGTGTTTGGTGCACCGGCTGAATTTTTTTGCAAAATGCGCCCGGATGCAGGGGTGCGGGTGGCAAGTCTATTGTATCTGCGGGGAAAATCCGGTATACTAGACAAAAAACAACAGGAGAATGCAATGCACACTTTTTCTACCCTGCCCGCCGCCGAGGGCTTCCGGATGCCGGCGGAATATGAGCCGCACCGCGGCTGTGTGATGATCTGGCCGGTGCGGCCCGGTTCCTGGCTGTACGGCGGCCGGGACGCCCAGCCTGCCTTTGCGCAGGCCGCCCGCGCCATTGCCGAGAGCGAGACGGTGTGGATGCTGGCCGGCCCGGCAGATGCCGGTGCCGTGCAGGCGGAGTTTGCCGGGGACGAGAACATCCATGTGCTGACCATCGAGACCGATGACGCATGGGCGCGGGATGTGGGGCCCACCTGCGTGGTGGACGATCACGGTACCGTGCGGGGCGTGGACTGGCAGTTCAACGCATGGGGCGGCATGGTGGACGGCCTTTACGCCCACTGGGAAAAGGACAACGCAGCCGCCCGCGCCATCTGCGCAGCACTGGGCATGGACTGCTATGATGCACAGCACTTTGTGCTGGAGGGCGGCTCCATCCACTCGGACGGCGAGGGCACCATCCTTGCCACCGAAGCCTGCCTGCTGAGCCGGGGCCGTAACCCGGAGCTGAGCCGGGCCGAGATCGAGCAGGAGCTGAAAAACTATCTCGGCGCCCAGAAGATCGTCTGGCTGCCCCGGGGCATCTACAACGACGAGACCAACGAGCATGTGGACAACGTGTGCGCTTATGTGGGTCCGGCAGAGGTGGTGCTGGCGTGGACGGAGGACGAGAACGACCCGCAGTACGCCCTGAGCAGGGCAAGTCTGGATGCGCTGGAAGCAGCTACCGACGCAAAGGGCCGGCACTTCACGGTGCACAAGCTGCCCATCCCGGCAAAGCCCATCTGCGTGACCGAAGAGGAGCTGCAGGGCTATGCCTTTGAAGAGGGTGAGGATACCCGCGAGGCCGGGGAGCGCCTTGCAGCAAGCTATGTGAACTTTTACATCTCCAACGGCGGCATCATCCTGCCGCAGTTCGGGGACGAGAACGACGCCGAGGCGGTACGCATTCTGGGCGGACTGTTCCCGGGCCGCAGGGTGTACCCCATCCCGGCCCGGAGCATTCTGGTGGGCGGCGGCAACATCCACTGCGTCACCCAGCAGATCCCCAGAGGCTGACAGAAACGATATGAGGAGGAAAGCAGTATGAGAAACGTAACGGTGGCCGTGGTGCAGATGCAGTGCGCCAAAGAGGTGGAGGCCAACATCGCCAAGGCAGATGCCATGGTGCGGGAGGCGGCGGCAAAGGGGGCTAAGATCATCCTGCTGCCGGAACTGTTCGAGCGGCCCTATTTTTGTCAGGAACGGCAGTATGAATATTACGCCTACGCCACCCCCACGGCACAGAATCCGGCAGTGCAGCACTTCCGGGCAGTGGCAAAGGAGCTGGGCGTAGTGTTGCCCATCAGCTTCTATGAGAAGGCGGGCACCCAGCTGTTCAACAGCATCGCAGTGCTGGACGCAGACGGCACCCTGCTGGGCGTCTACCGCAAGACCCACATCCCGGACGACCACTACTATCAGGAAAAATTCTACTTTACCCCCGGCGACACCGGCTTCAAGGTGTGGGATACCCGCTTTGGCCGCATCGGCATCGGCATCTGCTGGGATCAGTGGTTCCCGGAGACGGCCCGCAGTCTGGCCCTGATGGGGGCCGAGCTGCTGCTGTACCCCACGGCCATTGGCAGCGAACCCATTCTGGATTGCGACAGCGCCGGGCACTGGCGCCGCTGCATGCAGGGCCATGCCGGCAGCAACCTTGTGCCGGTTCTGGCGGCAAACCGCATCGGTCTGGAAACGGTGGAGCCCTGCGAGGCCAACGGCGGGCAGAAGTCTGCCCTGCGGTTCTACGGCTCCTCCTTCATTGCAGATGAGACCGGTGCACTGGTGGCAGACGGCACCCGCGATACCGAACAGGTGCTGACCGCGACCTTCGATCTGGACAAGGTGGAAGAAAACCGCATGAGCTGGGGCGTGTTCCGGGACCGCCGCCCGGAGTGGTACGGAGAGATCACCCGTCAGGGCCGGGGCGTTTGAGAAAAGACCATGAAACGAAGAGATTTTTGTAAAACGGCTGCCGCGCTGCTGGCGGCGGGAACGCTGGCACCCCACGCGGCGGCAGACGCTCTGCTGCCGGAAGAAACACAGGCTGTGGTGGGCAGCATCGTGCCGGAAGACCGGTATCCCATGACCTTCCGCAGCGACCACAGCGAGACCGAGCTGACCCATGACTTTTACTATACCGACGCCTTTTTTGAGAACACGGCGCTGAAGTATGACCATCGGCTGGCGCTGGCCACGCTGGGCCTTGTGGCGGCATGCGGCAATACCTACCGCAGCGATGACCTCTACTGGCTGGAGGGGGAAGCGGGCCGCGAAGACCACATTGCGGCGGCTTACCGGGAGCTGGGCTTTGCCAATCCGGTCTGCGTGGGCTATCAGAGCAGCCTGAATACACCGGCAGACCGGGCGGGCTGCGCCTTTGCCCAGAAAACGCTGGTGCAGCAGGGACGGCGCACCACCATCATTGTGGCGATGCTGCGCGGTGTGGGTTATGGCGCAGAGTGGGTCAGCAACCTGCATCTGGGGGAGAACAGCTGGCATTACGGCTTTGTTACGGCGGCAGAGCAGTTCTTTGCAGACCTGCAGGACTATCTGGCCTGCGCAAAGGCCGCAGCCGGAGAGCTGGGCACCATCAAATTGTGGCTGGGCGGCTACAGCCGCGGCGCGGCCGTGGCAAACCTGGCCGCCGCCCGGGTGCGCAGGGAGCTGCCGCAGATCGCGCAGGAGAACACCTATGTGTACACCTTTGCAGCCCCGGCGGCACTGACGGCGGCAGACCTGCCGGAGCTGCAGGCAGACTACGACAACAACCACACTGCCAGCGGCCAGCTGAAAGCGGACTGGGACGGGAGCAACATCTTCAATCTCATTTCCAGCGGCGACGTGGTGGCCCGGGTCATGCCGGAAGAGTGGGGCTATCACCGCAACGGCAACGACCGTTTCCTGCCCGCCACGACCTATCGGAACGAGCTGGACGATCTGAACATCATCGAGAGCCGCATGGGCGGCGTGCCGCTCCGGTTCGACCAGCTGGCGACCCGGGAAGATGTGGATTCGGTGATCGCGGCGGCCCTGCGTTTCTGCAAGAGCCGCGAGAACTATCACCAGAAATACGAAGCGGCATTCATGGATATGATCCAGTGCGCCTTTACCCGTTCGGAGGAAGAGGTGGCCGACGGCGTGATCCTGGACGACGAGGCCGTGATGGCCCGTCTGCGCAGCATGCCGAACATCCGGCAGATGGATTGGAGCAGAGTGCTGCGCTGCGTAATGACGGCCTCTGCCATGAGCCGTCCCATTCTGGAGCGGGTGGGGACTATCATCCCGCTGCAGGCACGGCAGATCGTGATCCCGGTGCTGGCCGTGGGCCTGTGCTATGAGGTGGAGACCGATGTGCTGAAGCTGCTGGTGTACTACATCATCAGTCTGATGAGCGTGAACAGTCCGGCAGACAGCGTTCTGCGTGCGGCATTCTGCCACTACCCGGAAAACTACATCACCCTGATGGAATACTACGACCCCGCCGAGCACGGCATGGCAGGATATACCAGAAGATAAAAAGCCCCGCGCACCGCCGTGCATCCCATCCAAACAGAAACCCGGAACCCTTTTGAGCCGTTGGCCCTGAAAAGGTTCCGGGTTTTGTACATGATTTCGTGGTGGAATATTGTCCACAGCAGGCGAACTTTTAAGCGGGCATCGATCATGACCGATCAACGACTGATTTATAGTAATTGCCAAAGTCTGCAAGTGCATTGACGATTGGTAACATTTCCGTTCCGAGATCGGTCAACCCATATTCTACTTTGGGAGGATTCTCGTGATAATCACGGCGGTAGGCAAGTCCATCATCAATCATCTGTCTTAAGCTCTCGGTCAAAACTTTCTGCGAGATCCCGTCGATGCTTCTTTGTAACTCATTGAATCTCCATGGACGCTCTTTCAGATTGCGCAGAAGCAAGAGTTTCCATTTTCCGCCAATCAGGGATACTGCTGTTGCAACCGGACATTCCGGCAGTTCTTCTTTTGTACGCATATCAGTCACCTCTGTGTATAGTATAGCACATTCATTTTTGAGTGTACAGTTACAAAAAGGTGCGTACTTGTTTTTGAATGTGTGAGCTTCTATACTTAGCTCAGGCAATGAAAGATTGCGAATCAAAATGGAGGTGCTTACAATGGCAAGCTACACAAAAATGACAGTTGGAAAAGAAAATCGGACGGAGCTTCATGAAAAACTCGCCCTGACTGGTGCGGAGATCAGCCTGAATACGCTTCCTGCGGGAGCAAATGTTCCGTTTGTCCACTCCCACAAGGCAAATGAGGAAATCTACGGTGTTCTTTCCGGCAAAGGCAAGGTTGTTATCGATGGCGAAGAAATCAGCCTTGCAGCAGGCGACTGGCTGAAGATTTCTCCCGTGGCAAAACGTCAGTTCTTTGCTGCAAGCAATTCTGAAATCACTTATATTTGTATTCAGGTCAAGGAGAATTCTCTCGAAGGCTATACTGCAACGGATGCTGTGATCTACTGATAAAACATATCAAAACAAAAGGCAGGATACCATCGCCACGATGATACCCTGCCTTTGCTCGTTCCTGTTCTCGTCCTGTACCGCCCACCAAAACAAAAAGACCCGACTCGAATGAGTCGGGCGGCATCTTTCTTGGTAGACATTCCTATGCGTTGGGAACCGCGCACTAACAAACACCCCATTGGGGTGTTTGTTGCCCCGCCTGCGGCGTGGCCGTGCTGTTCGAGTCCTGTACCGTCCAGCTCTGACGTGGGTTAGTGGATGACGCAACAAAAAAGCCCCTGACCAAAGTCAGAGGCTCTTGTTTTGGTGGAGCATTGTCCACAGCACTCGAACCCAACACTTCCTCACGGGTGACCGTTTTGGCATCATCCGTGAAGTTGAAATTGAGTACGACCCGGTCATCAAAGACGTAGACCGAGTTGACAAAGGTATCAATGATCTGCCGCTGGTGTTCCGTGCTGCCCACGTCACCCTTGCGGAATTTTTCAAGCCAGAACCGAATCCACTCACGGGTCAGGACGGGCTTTTTCAGCTCTTCTTCCAGAATGCTGGTGTTCAGGGCTTCTTTCCGGGCTTCCAGCTCGTCCAACCGCTGCTTGGTGGTCGGGGTCAGGATGCCCTGTTCAATGGCTTCCAGAAGGTTTGCCAGCCGCTTCTCTGTATCCCGGAGCTGGTCTTTCAAAACAGGCAGTCGGGTGTTCTCCTGCTGCTGGGCTTCCATAATCAAATCTATCAGCTGTTCGATGATTTCATCGCTGAAAATCACCTTAATGGCAGTCTCCACCACGAACCGTTCCAGCGGCTCTTTGCGGATGGCTTTCAGGTCGCAGTGCGCCTTGCCGTGGCGTTTGGCATTGCCGCACTTGTAGTAATAGTAGGTATTTCCCATGTGGCTGGTGCCGCTCTCGCCGCCCATCAGGGTGCCGCACTTGCCGCAGAACAGCTTGGTGGTCAGCAGATAGCTCACATCCTCTTTTGCGGGTCGACCATGGGCAATCCTATTTTGCTCGAAACGCTGCTGCACCCGGTCGAACAAGTCCTCGTCCACGATGGCCGGAATGCCGCCCGGTGTCACGATGTCCTTATATCGGTATTCACCTATGTAACGGCGGTTCCGGAAAATCTGGAAGAAGCTGTTCTTGACAAAAGGCTTGCCGGTACGGGTACGCAGACCGCGCTCGTTCAGGGATGCTGCAATCTTCTCGGCCGGTTCGCCGTCGGCATACCGTCTGAAGATCTCCTGCACGATGGGAGCCGTCTCCGGGTCGATATGGTACAGCCTGTCCTCCTTGCCAATGGTGAAGCCCAGCGGCACCACACCGCCGTTGTACTTGCACTGGAGGGCGTTTTCGCGCTCACCGCGCGCCACTTTCAGGGCGAGTTCGGCGGAATAGTATTCCG
>ENA-OZZG01000668-OZZG01000668.1-human-gut-metagenome-genome-assembly--contig:-NODE-668-length-11766-cov-11.753394_pt1 | contig 11766 bp, 10 predicted proteins | sample MGYA00243645_ERZ654147 | MGnify/ENA primary metagenome ERZ654147 (study PRJEB26926, sample SAMN06165256) | human gut metagenome | biome: ENVO:00009003; feature: ENVO:2100002; material: ENVO:00002003... | reverse complement strand
TACTGTCATCATAGAAATATTCTTCGCCCCAAACTTCCTCATAAATCTGCTGTTTGGTCAAAATTTTCCCTTGATGTTTTGCACAGTACAGGAGCAAATCAAATTCCTTTGGGGGCAGTTCAAAAGTGCCGTTTGATGTAGTAGCAGAACGATTTTCAAGGTCAATCTGCAATCCGTCAAAATTTAGCTTTTGTATGGCTCCAGCTTGCTGATTAAAGCGAGTGTAGCGGCGAATAAGAGACGCAATACGGGCAATCAGTTCATCCATATCAAACGGTTTTGTAAGATAATCGTCCGCTCCGGCCCGTAAGCCCCGTACTTTAGAAATGCTGTCATTTTTAGATGTGAACATCAAAATCGGCAAGCTGTACTCCTTGCGAATTTCTTCCAGCGTTTCAAAACCATCCATGCCGGGCATCATCACATCCAGCACCACAAGCTGGTATTCCTGCTCTCTTAATTTTTGTAAGCCCTCTTTTCCGGTATTACAAAAATCAGCTTCTATGTTTTCTGCTTGTACGCTACGTTTAATCAAAGCGCACAGCTCTTTGTCATCATCTATAATCAGGATTTTATTCATGGCGCAACTCCTTTCCTTGTTTTGTCCTTCCGTCAATCGGCTTTTCTGCGTTCTTTGGGATCAGCCAAACACCAGCCATCTTCACAGCGCCGGGGATACGCCCAGCAGCGCAATAGTAATTTACTCTACGAGGTGTCACGCCCCATTTTTCGGCGGCCTCTTTTAGTGTCATATAATCCATTCTGCACCTCCATAGAGTATATTATAGTTCTTCGACTCGAACAATACAAGTTTTGGAAGAAAAGAATGTGAAATTAAATAGTCAGTAGTATGAAATACACAGTCGTTCAAATAATATCACATGAAATGTAAAATCATATCAGGTGATGTTATGAAGATAGAACGAGATGAAAGACGCTTTGATTTTCACGATATAGGGCTCGCCATCAAGCGGGCAAGAGAAGCCAGCGGCATGACACAGGAGCAACTGGCCTATATTGTTGACCGCGCTCCGCGTACCATTATGTATAATGAAAATGATGGTCAGCATCCAAGCTTCAACACCTTTTATCAGATGGTCACAATGTTTGATATATCGGTGGATCAATACTTTTACCCGTCCCAAAATAGCGGGAGCGAGTGCAGAAAGCGGATTGATGCCATGTTGAACGCCTTGGACGAAAGAGAATTGAAAATCGTTGAAGCTACAATCCAAGCGATGAAAGCATCGAAAGAAACGGAGGAAACGTAAAAGAAAGCGTAACCTCCGTTTTTTTGCGCCATGTTGCGGGTTGCGCGTTTTGGCAAGCAATTCGGGTGTGGCCACACTCCGAAATTTTTGCAGGGCGCAGGGCCCGCAAAAATGCTTGTTGGGGAGCTCCCCAAACCCGCTGTACTTCGGGACAAATTGTCCCAAAGTCCCGGTGCGCTGCACCGTAGTCTGCGGCCCGTCACTATCGTTCCTGGGCCTTATTTTCACGCTCGTCTGTTATGCCGAGCAGATGATCAATATTCGCTTTTATTGCCACGGCCTCTCGCATTTGCTGCTGGGCCTCCCGGTATTCTGCATAAAGCTCTTTTTTCTGTCCTGCCAACTCACGGCGGGATTTTTTTAGTGCTTCAATCTTAGGGAGTTTTGCGCCGTTCAGTATGGTGTTCATGGTATCCTTTGCCGCCCGGTAAGTGGCAAGCTCTGCTTCATGCTGGGCCAGATACTTTTTGCTGTACCGCACAGCCTTGTACCCATCGAACACCGGGCGGGTCTTGGCATAGTCCACCGTGGCAGCCATCAGCTCCGAGGTTTTGGAAAGAGCCTCCTCCGTTGTGCGGAGCTCGTCAGACAGCTTGTGAAAGTGATCCACCACAGCCTCGGTGCTGGCCGTCAGTGCCGCATAGTCTGTCAGATGATGCTCCTGCAAATACTGGAGCGCGGCGGCCATTTGTTTTAGGTTGTAGACCTTGGCCCATCGTTCATAGGCCGGGCCCTTGCCTTGGGCCATATATTCCCGCTGCTGTCTGCGGTGTGCCGCCTTTGCACAGGCCGCCGAACAATAGGTTTGCCGTCCATCAGGAGCCACGGCTCTGCCGCATACCGGGCAAGCCTTGAAATCCGGCCTTGGCCCTTCTGCCAGCAGCGCAGCCTCCAGCGCCGGATCAAGGGGCAGAACTGCCTCGCGGAAGTAGCGGCAATAAGCCCCCGTCCAGCATTTCCCAAACATATAGCACTCGCAATCCAGCGGCAGGCAGCCGCAGTCCCGGTCATAGTTGGCACACCATTTTGATACCAGCCTGCGGATTGCCGTTTTTTCTGTCCGGGTCAGTTCTCGGCTCACAGCATCACCTCCCGTTGCCCGGTGGTTTGAGCTGCTCCCGGTAGCAGAACACGCAGCCGATCCCGCGCCAGTAAGGGCAGCCGTCACAACGGGAGCCCTTCGGCGGCAGGCTGGGCGGCACACCCTTAAAGTAGCTTTTTTCTTTCATAAATCCCTCATAGGGGTTGTTGGTAAATCTCATTCATTATCCTCGCTTTCGGTATCGTCCTCGTCCCAAGGCGGCCCATCGTCCTCGGGATCGTCATAATCAGCCAGTTCCTCGCTGTAATCCTCTTCGGGTACAGCAGCTTTTTCATGCTTCGGGCGGTAAATTTTGAAGTACCAGCCTGCACCGCTGCCCAGAACAGCCACAGCCAAAATCAGCAGAAGCGTCCCGGTATTGCTTTTCTGCTGGGGCTCGGGTTCCGGCTCCTCCGCAGGTTCTGTTACCGGGGCGGGTTCAGGAGCCGTGCCAGCACACTCGGTCATGTTGACCGCGCAGACCTCGCAATCCGTATGGATGGCTCCGGGCGCACATTTTTCTGTGCAGGAGCAGGCCGGAAGCTCTCCTCCAGCGGCCTCCAGTGCCGCCAGCAGATCGGCTTCATGTTCTTCCGCTGGATTTTCAAGTCTGCCTTTGCCATCCTCATAGTCAGCAACACATGGAATATCGTTATGGGTGTGTTCGATGCCACCCAGAGCGTTGTCAACCAAAGTTCCGGCGTTATCATCGGTGAAACATCCATCCACTTTGACCGCCTGATACCCGGACTGGAATTTCAGCTGGAAAGCATGACCATCGGCAGTCTGCTCAGCCTGTGGTTCCAGACCCTTGTGGTGGGCCTGACCATGAACATCCTTTCCATCTGCATCTTCCTTGTGACCTACGGCCGCATGATTGAGATTTACGTTGTGACCGCACTGGGGCCTATCCCGCTGGCGACCATGGGCAGCAGCGAGTGGCGCAGCACCGGGCAGAACTATTTGAAATCGCTTTTGGCGTTAGGCTTCCAAGCGTTCCTGATTATGATTGTCGTGGGCATTTACGCGGTGCTGATACGCAACATTTCGGGCGCGGCGGACATTGCCGGGGCTATCTGGGGCTGCATGGGCTACACCGTGCTGCTCTGTTTCTGTCTGTTCAAGACCGGCAGCATCAGCAAGTCCGTATTCGGTGCCCATTGAGAAAGGAGCGTTTGAATGGCGTATGTGACCGTTCCCAAAGATTTGACCCATGTAAAATCCAAAGTCTTATTCGGGCTGACCAAGCGGCAGCTGGTCTGCTTCGGCGGTGCGCTCCTCACGGGCGGACCGCTTTATTTTTTGGCCCGGAACTATCTTTCCAACAGTGCAGCGGCCCTGCTGATGATTTTTGCCATGCTGCCGGGGCTGCTGTTCGCTCTGTTCGAGCGGCACGGCCAGCCCCTTGAAGTGGTGATTCAGCAAATGATTCAGTGCTGCTTTATTCGTCCCAAGGAAAGGCCCTATCAGACCAACAATGCTTACGCCGCCCTTGTGCGGCAATACCAAATGGAACAGGAGGTAAAGGCCATTGTCCAGAAAAACGATACCCCGCGAAACCGAAAAGCCCAAAAAGCTCACCCGCGCCCAGAAAAAAGAAATTGATGCCGTTCTCCGCAAGTACAAGGGTGACGGCAAGCCCCGCACGGCACAGGCCACCATCCCGTATGAGGCCATCTACCCGGACGGTGTGTGCCGCATTGACCGACGCACGTTCTCCAAGTGCATTGCCTTTGAGGACATCAGCTATCAGCTGGCCCAGCCGGAAACGAGGACCGCCATCTTTGAACACCTGTGCGACCTGTACAACTATGTGGATGCCTCCATCCATGTGCAGCTTTCGTTTCTCAATCGCAAGGTTGACCCGGTGCAGTACGCAAAAAGTTTTGAGATCGCACCGCAGGGGGATGATTTTGACGACATCCGCGCCGAGTACACCGCCATCCTGCAAAAGCAGCTTGCCAGCGGAAACAACGGCATTGTCAAAACCAAGTACCTGACCTTCACCATCGAGGCAGACAATCTAAAAACCGCACGGGCGCGGCTGACCCGCATTGGTCTTGACCTGCTGGGCTATTTCAAGACCATGGGCTGCGTGGCGCACGTCATGGACGGACAGGCGCGTTTGGAGGTGCTGCACGGCATCTTCCACCCGGACGGGGAACCGTTCCGCTTTGACTGGGACTGGCTGGCGCCCTCCGGCCTGTCCACCAAGGATTTTGTGGCCCCGTCTTCCCTCTGCTTCGGCACGGCCAAGACTTTTGGACTGAGCGGCAAATATGGAGCTGTGAGCTTTTTACAAATCCTTGCGCCGGAACTTTCGGATGAAATGCTGGCCGATTTTCTCAAAACGGAAAGCGGCATTCTCGTCAATCTCCATGTGCAGGCCATCGACCAGACCGAGGCCATCAAAACCATCAAGCGGAAGATCACAGACCTTGACGCCATGAAGATTCAGGAGCAGAAAAAGGCTGTCCGTTCCGGGTACGACATGGACATCCTGCCCAGCGACCTTGCCACTTACGGCGAGGACGCCAAAAAGCTGCTGAACAAATTGCAGACCCGGAACGAACGGCTTTTCATGCTGACCTTTCTTGTGCTGAATGTGGCCGACACCAAGCAAAAGCTGGGCAACGATGTGTTCCAAGCCGCAGGTGTGGCACAGAAGTATAACTGCTCGCTTGTCCGGCTGGACTACCAGCAGGAACAGGGCCTTGTGTCCAGCCTGCCGCTGGGCATCAACCAGATAAAGATTCAGCGCAGCCTTACCACCTCCAACGTGGCGGTGTTCGTGCCCTTTGTGACGCAGGAGCTTTTCCAGAGCGGCGCGGCCATGTACTACGGCATCAACGCAAAATCCCACAACATGATCATGCTGGACCGCAAGCAGGCCCGGTGTCCCAACGGCCTAAAGCTGGGTACGCCCGGCAGCGGCAAATCCATGAGCTGCAAGTCCGAAATCGTCAGTGTGTTTTTAACGACTGCTGACGATATTTTTATTTCAGACCCAGAGGCCGAGTATTATCCGCTGGTCAAGCGGCTGCATGGGCAGGTCATCAAACTTTCGCCCACCAGCAAGGACTATGTGAATCCTCTGGACATCAACCTCAACTACTCCGAGGATGATAGTCCGCTTGCCCTGAAATCGGATTTTGTGCTGTCGTTCTGTGAGCTGGTCATGGGCGGTAAAACAGGTCTGGAAGCGATTGAGCGCACCGTGATAGACCGTGCCGTGAAAGCCATCTACCGCCCCTATCTGGCGAGCCCCTGCCCGGAGAATATGCCCATCCTCTCCGATTTGCACCAAGCCCTGCTCGACCAACACTTGCCGGAAGCGGACCGGGTAGCGCAGGCATTGGACCTGTATGTGTCCGGCTCGCTGAACGTGTTTAACCACAAAACGAATGTGGACATCCACAACCGGCTTGTGGCCTTTGACATCAAAGAGTTAGGAAAACAGTTAAAAAAATTGGGGATGCTCATTATCCAAGACCAGATATGGGGCCGCGTCACCCAGAACCGCAGCCAAGGCAGGGCTACATGGTATTTTGCAGACGAGTTCCATTTGCTCTTGAAAGAAGAACAGACCGCTGCTTATTCCGCAGAAATCTGGAAACGCTTCCGCAAATGGGGCGGTGTGCCCACGGGCGCCACCCAGAATGTGAAGGACCTTCTTTCTTCCCCGGAGATTGAAAACATTCTGGAAAACAGCGACTTCATCACGCTGCTGAATCAGGCATCCGGCGACCGCAAAATCCTTTCGGAACGGCTGAACCTCTCCGCAGACCAGCAGAAGTACATCGACAATTCGGAACCGGGCGAAGGACTGCTGATTTTTGAAAACGTGGTGCTTCCGTTTTCCAACCCCATCCCGAAAAACACACAGCTCTATAAGATCATGACCACCCGGCTCAGCGAGGTGGTGGAGCTATGAGCTTAACACATTTCAGCTTGTTTTCCGGCATCGGCGGCATCGACCTTGCCGCGGAAGCAGCGGGGTTTACCTCTGTCTGTCAATGCGAGTGGGCGGCATTTCCCGCCGCTGTGCTGGCAAGCCACTGGCCGGAAGTGCCCCGTTTTCAGGACATCACCACTGTAACAAAGGAGGCTTTCTTTGAAAAAACAGGACTTCGCACCGTCACCCTCATTTCAGGCGGCTTCCCGTGCCAGCCGTTCTCCACCGCAGGGCGGCAGCGCGGCTTCCACGATGAACGCTACCTGTGGCCCGAAATGCTGCGGGTCATCCGGGAATTGCAGCCCCGTTGGGTGCTTGGAGAAAATGTTGCTGGCTTCCTCCGTATGGGGCTCGACAAAACGCTCATTGACTTGGAGCAGGCAGGTTACGATGTTCGGGTTTTCGTATTACCTGCTGCTGCCGTTGGCGCGTGGCACGAACGGAAACGGGTATTCATCATCGGCTCCGCTGCTTCCCACACCCCTTGCCAGCGACACCGGGGATGTGGGCAAGGGGCTGGACATCCAAATCTCTGCGAATGGCAGTTACCGCAAGATGAACAAGGATGGCAAGGCGTGGACGGCGCGGCTTTCCCATGTGGTCTACCGCATGACCCCCACCACGCTGGAAAAGCCCTACCTCAACCCGGACTGGGTAGAGTGGCTGATGGGTTTCCCGCGCAAATGGACGGACATTCCCTTTGGGCCGAAGAACCCGCCGACATCCCTCGCCTGACCGAAGAGGTGCCGAACCGCAGCAAGCGGATGAAAACACTGGGCAATGCAGTTTCGCCGCCGCAGGTGTTCCCGATTCTCAAATACATTGCGGACATTGAAACGGGCCGCTGTCCGATGGGAGGTGAAGAACCTTGAAAGAATTGCAGGCAAAAGCCAAAGTCACCCAGACCATGACCCGTGACGGTCTGGTGGTAGAAAATCAGGCTGACGGCACTGTGGAGAATGTTTCCTGCCGGGAAGCGGAACAGGATTATTCCACGGATGCCGAGGGCAAGGCTGAAAAAATTCTGGAACGGGCCGAGGACATCAAGGACGGGCATAAAAATAAAAAGAAAGCGAAAAAGGCAGCAGAAACCGCAGCCACCGCCGAAAGCGAAGATGGCCTGCACGGTTCCGCCGCCCGTTTGGAACTGACCGAGGACGAACGGGCAGACCCGGAGTTGCAGCCGTACATCCACAAGGCGGAAGCAAAGGCCGACAAGCTGGATGCGGCCCGCGCCGCTCTGCCGAAGAAGCGTGTCCCGGTCAAGGAAAAAGTTTACGATGCAGCCAGCGGCAAGGCAAAATCCACCCTGCGCTTTGAGCAGCAGGACAAAGGCCCGCCCAGCCTGAAACCAAACCCGGCCAGCCGCCCGCTATCGGAAGTGTTGCTGTTCGCTCACGGAAAAATCCATGAAGTCGAACACGAAAATGTGGGTGTGGAGGGTGGCCACAAGGGTGAAGAACTGGTGGAGCATCAGACCGCCAAGGTCATCCGCAGCGGCATCCGGCACCACAAGATGAAGCCCTACAAGGCCGTGGAAAAGGCAGAGCGTCAGCTCATGTCTGCCAATGCAGAATACTTTTACCAGAAATCCTTGCGGGACAATCCGCAAATTGCACAGGCGGCCAGCAACCCCATTTCCCGGATGTGGCAGAAACGGCGTATCAAACAGCAGTATGCCAAAGCTGCACGGCAGGCCGGACAAGCCGCCGCGCAGGGTGCAGCCGCCACCGCAGAGAACGGTTTCCGGGTAACAAAGCTGGCGGCCGAGGGCGGCGAACGGGTAGCCGAATTTGCGGCCCGGAACTGGAAAACCATTCTGATCGTGGCGGTGTTCGGTCTGCTGGCTCTGCTCCTGATAACGGGGTTGCAGTCCTGCACGGTGATGGCGGGCACCGCTGGGACCGGCGTGACGGCATCTTCTTATTTTTCCAAGGACAAGGATATGCTGGGTGCAGAGAAGGCTTATGCCAAGCTGGAACAAAAGCTGCAACGGTATCTCGACACCTACGAGGCCACCCACAACTATGACGAGTATCATTTTTATCTGGATGAAATCGAGCATGACCCCTATGTGCTGATCTCGATTTTGTCCGCGCTGCATGACGGCGTGTTCACACTGGCCGAGGTGCAGGGCGAACTTGAAATGCTCTTTGAAAAGCAATACATCCTGACCGAGACCGTGACCATGCAGATACGTTACCGTACAAAAATGATGGTCATTATTGGCCCGTATGGTGTGCCGCAAGTTATCACCTACCAAGAACCGTATGAATACTACATCTGCACGGTCAAGCTGAAGAACAAGGATTTATCCCACCTGCCCGTAGAAGTGCTGACCGAGGAACAGCTTAGTGCCTATTCGCTCTATATGCGCACGCTGGGCAACCGGCCGGATTTGTTTGGCAAAGCGCAATACCCCAATGCGTCCACCATCAAGCAGCCCACCTACTACGATATTCCCCCGGAAGCACTAAAGGATGATAGGTTTGCCGCCATGATGGAGGAAGCCACGAAGTACATCGGCTACCCGTATGTGTGGGGCGGCAGTTCGCCCAGCACCAGCTTTGATTGCAGCGGCTACATTTCGTGGGTGCTGAATCACTCCGGCTGGAATGTGGGTCGCCAGACAGCGCAGGGCCTTTACAACCTCTGTACTCCTGTTTCGACGGCGCAGGTCAAACCGGGCGACCTTGTGTTTTTCAAGGGAACCTACGATACCCCCGGCGTGAGCCATTGCGGTATCTATGTAGGCAATTCCATCATGCTGCACTGCGGCGACCCTATCTCTTACACAAACCTCAACTCAAAATATTGGCAGGAACATTTTTACAGCTATGGGCGTTTACCGTGACGCCAGAAAGGATTTTGTATGGCAAAAAGACTTTCCCGCATTGAGCGCGATATTGAACGGCTCAAAGAAAAAATCTCTGAATACCAGCAGCAGTTGAAAGAACTGGAAGCTGCAAAGACTGAACAGGAAAACTTGCAGATCATTCAGCTGGTGCGCAGCATGAACATGAAGCCGGACGAGTTCGCGGCCTTCCTGCGCAGCGGTGCGCTGAATGCTGCACCCACCGCCACCCCGTACCACAAACAGGAGGATGCCGCCAATGAAACCTGATTGGAACCGCCGTTTTGCAGCTGGGCTGCTGGCTATCCTGCTCTGCCTCTGCTCCTTTTCCATGCCCGCTTTTGCAAGCGGCTCTGACCCTGCCCCGGAACCTCTGCCGGAGATTACCGAAGAAGAACCCACCACGGGCGGCATGGAGCCGGAGGGCGTGCCCATCACGCCCAAGGGCAATGCAACACTGGTGGATGACTTTTACGGCGACAAGCAGCTTATCACCGTGACCACCAAGGCCGGGAATTATTTTTACATCCTCATTGACCGCGCCAACGAGGACAAGGAAACCTCTGTCCACTTCCTGAACCAAGTGGACGATGCCGACTTGCTGGCCCTGCTGGATGAAGAACCGCAGGAAACCGAAGTCTGCACCTGCACCGTGAAATGTGAGGCCGGAAATGTCAACGAAAACTGCCCCTTGTGTGAAAAGAGCCTGCGCAACTGCACGGCCCCGGAAGCTGTGAAAACTGACACCGAAACGCCGCAGGAAAAGCCGAAGTCCAACATGGGCAGTCTGATGATCCTGCTGGTGCTGGCTTTGGCTGGCGGTGGCGCGGCACTCTATTATTTCAAGTTCCGCAAGCCCAAGGCCGATACCACCGGGCACGATGATCTGGACGAATACGATTTTGGCGAGGACGAAGATGCAGACGAGGAACCGGCTGAAATCGAGATTCATTCGGAGAACGGACAGGAGGATGAAACATGAGTTTTCAGCTGGTAATTGCCGAAAAGCCCAGCGTAGCCCGCAGCATCGCCGCCGTGATCGGGGCCACTGAAAAGCAAAACGGCTATTGGCAGGGCGGCGGGTATCTGGTCAGCTGGTGCATCGGGCATCTGGTGTCCTTTGCCGAGGCGGGCCAGTACGATGAAAAATACTGTAAGTGGCGGTATGAGGATTTGCCCATCCTGCCCCAGCCGTGGCAGTTCATTGTCCCGGACGAAAAGAAACAGCAGTTTGAAGTTCTGCGTGCCCTGCTCAACCGCCCGGATGTGGACAGTGTGACCGCCGCGACCGACGCAGGCCGGGAGGGAGAACTGATTTTCCGTTTCGTCTACCAAATGGCCGGCTGCACGAAACCCGTAAAGCGGCTCTGGATTTCCAGCATGGAGGATGCAGCCATCCGGGAGGGCTTTGCAAACCTGCGCCCGGATTCGGATTATGATGCTCTGTATCAATCGGCCCTCTGCCGTGCAAAGGCGGATTGGCTGGTGGGTATCAATGCAACGCGGCTGTTTTCGGTGCTGTACCACAAGACCCTGACGGTGGGCCGGGTGCAGACCCCGACACTGAAAATGCTGGTGGACCGGGATGCAAAAATCCTGCGCTTCCAGAAAGAAAAGTATTACACGGTCGGCATCCATTCCGGCAGCTTGAAAGCAGACAGTGGGCGCATTGCGGATGCAGAAACCGCAAATTCTCTCAAAGAAAAATGCACAGGTGCAAATGCAGTCTGCACGTCCATTCGGCGAGAGAAAAAGGCGGAACAGCCGCCCAAACTTTATGACCTGACCACCTTGCAGCGGGAGGCAAACCGCCTGTTCGGCTTCACGGCAAAGCAGACCCTTGACTATGCCCAGCAGCTTTATGAAAAGAAACTGCTGACCTATCCCCGCACGGACAGCCAATATCTGACCGAGGACATGGGCCAGACAGCACAACATCTTGTGTCTGATCTGCTGGGGCTGCTGCCCTTTGCCCAAGGACTTGCGCTGACTGCGGAAGTAGGCCGGGTGCTGAACAGCAAAAAGGTATCGGACCACCACGCCATCCTTCCCACGGCCGAATTTGTAAAACAGGGCTTCACCGGCCTTGCGGAAAGTGAGTGCAAGCTGATGAACCTTGTCTGCTCCAAACTGCTCTGCGCCGTGGCTGCACCCCATGAGTACGAAACTGTGACGGCTGTGTTCTCCTGTGCAGGGAACGAGTTCACCGCCAAGGGAAAAACGGTGCTTGTCCCCGGATGGAAAGAGATCGACCAGCGATTCCACTCCACCCTGAAAACAGACGGTGATGAAGAAACGGAAGCCCTGAACACCCTGCCGGAACTGGCCGAGGGACAAAGTTATTCTGTTGTATCTGATATTTCAGAACATTTTACGTCCCCGCCGAAAGCCTACACCGAAGATACGCTCCTGTCAGCAATGGAGCGGGCCGGGGCCGAAGATATGCCGGAGGACAAGGTGAATTGCTCCGCAGGAGCAAGAGAGGGTGGCCTGGGCCATGCAGAACGCAAGGGGCTGGGCACACCCGCCACCCGTGCCGCGATTCTGGAGAAATTGGTGCAAATGGGCTTTGTGCAGCGCAAGGGCAAACAGCTTGTCCCCACCA
>ENA-OZZG01000587-OZZG01000587.1-human-gut-metagenome-genome-assembly--contig:-NODE-587-length-13090-cov-7.493364_pt1 | contig 13090 bp, 17 predicted proteins | sample MGYA00243645_ERZ654147 | MGnify/ENA primary metagenome ERZ654147 (study PRJEB26926, sample SAMN06165256) | human gut metagenome | biome: ENVO:00009003; feature: ENVO:2100002; material: ENVO:00002003... | reverse complement strand
ACGAGATTGCCTCTTGTCTCGTGGGCTCGGAGATGTGTATAAGAGACAGGTATAAAAGATAGCATTGAGTGCTGTATAAAATGCGAAGAAATACGCATATTGTGCAGTTTCACTCATTCCACCCGGAATTGAAAACAGCAGCACCAGACAAAGTGATACGCCTATCTGTGCATACAGCATCCATGGTCTTGCCTTTCCAAGCTTTGACTTAGTGCGATCGATTAAATTTCCAAATATCACATCTGAAATTCCATCAAGAAATTTCGATACCAGCATTAAAGTTCCAATAATTCCTGTGTTAAGCCCCATTGTATCAGATAAATATAAAAGGACAAAGCTTGATACAAGTCCATAGCTGGTATTTGAAGCCAGATCTCCTGCTCCATACGCTATCTTCTGATACCATTTCAGGTATTTCTTTTCTGTTTCCTGCATAATAAATGCAACCTCCTTTTTCCTGTTAACAATAATAGTTTGTATTGTATTTTTCATAAACGCTTATGTTTTGTATACTGTTACTTTAATAAATTATTGCTTACAATTCTATAACATATGTGATAAAATATCAGTTAGTTTTTATCATATTCGTGGATAAGGAGAAAAATATACCATTATGACCTCATCATATACTGTCAAAAACATCATAGAACAGGATAATATAAACAGTACAATCAATTCATACATCAAAATACTTACACCAATACAGTTCACACTCGAAACATGTAACAGAGCTAACGATGACAAATATCTAAATTTTTTAATGACCTCACCACGTGAAAATACATTTTACAGCTTCAAAACAGAAAAGGAAATCAATCATTTTAATATGAGGCCTCCACATATTCATGATTTTTACGAGCTTCTTATTGTATTGGATGGCGAAATCCATCAGCTGATTGAAAAGACTGATTTTGTGTTCCACAGTGGAAGCTGTTGTCTTATGAACCACAATATAGTACACAAAGAAATTTTTTCTTCCGATGCAACTCTTTTGTTTATCGGAATGTCAAAAGAGCTAGTCCAACAGCTTTCAGAAGATGAACCAAAAGTTTATTTTCCGGATATAGAAAGACCCGGCCATAACCCTATTCTTAGATTTCTTTCAGATAATCTCGATAATCCTGACACAAAGGAATATCTTGATTTTATGCCATCGCTAAACAACAAAGACTGGCACCATACTCTCCACGCCATAACTGACAATATACTTCGTGCCATTATGTTTCCAAAGCTTGGTTCTACTTATGTCATCAAATGAATGCTTTTAGAATTGTTTGATTATCTGTCCAATCCAGAACACTTTCACTTCACTCCCGTCCATGTAGAAGCAGACAATGATTTTCTTCTATTCACACACATAAGTCACATTTTAGAGGACACCAATGGACGCATTACACGTTCTGAGCTTGAACAATTATTAAATTACAGTGGAAATTATTTAAACTCTATAGTTAAGAAATATACAAATTCATGCCTATTCGATTACAGTCAGACTTTCTGTATGAAAAGAGCGGCTGCTCTCCTGCTTGAAACGACCGCTTCTATATCTGAAATTATGGATGAACTGCATTTTACGAATACAACACATTTTTATAAGTGCTTCAAAGAACATTATCATATGACACCGAAGCAATATAGGATTTCGATGAAAATAAAACTTGTGCCATAGTTGCAAAATGTTCCTCATCCTGTATCCTTCAGCCAGATTTTTTGTGAATATTCAATTTTTTCAAAATCCATATAAGCATTCTTTAAAAGCATTTATTAATACTTAATCCTAAAATAATCCAAATACGCCTTATACTTGTCCTGCGCGGTCAGGCAGGTATCTGTCAGATATCCTTTTTCGTTGTCCCATTCCTTCAATCCACGATAATAAAACATTTTCAAATTATCCTCAATGATAAACGGAACAATATTGTATTTTAGACACTCTTTAAACATAGTCAATCTGCCCACACGACCGTTTCCGTCCTGGAACGGGTGAATCCGTTCAAACTTCACATGAAAGTCCAGAATATCCTCAAATTTCTTTTCTTCTTTGGCATTGTATTCCGCCAGCAATGCCTTCATTTTATCGGCAACTTCTTCCGGAAGGGCTGTATCCCTGCCACCGACTTCATTCGGAAGTTTCTTATAATCACCAACAGCAAACCAATCTTTTCTGGAATCGCTGGTGCCATTCTTCAAAACCAAGTGAAGTTCTTTGATGAACTTCTCCGTCAAAGTCGCTTTTGCATGATCAATAATCATGTCAATGCAACGGAAGTGATTTGCCGTTTCGATCACATCATCCACATTCAGTACTTCTTTTTCTACGCCAATAGTATTGGTTTCAAAGATATATCTGGTTTGATCGTGTGTCAAGCGGCTGCCTTCCATATGGTTAGAGTTATAGGTCAAGTCAATCTGTGTCTTATGATAAATCCCACCAGTATATTTACTGGTCTTCTGCTCTTTTAGAATATCTAGCAGCGTAATCGGTTCTTCTTTTTTCTTATTGGTGCGCTCCGGTTTCTCTGCGTTTTCTGGAATGTTCCATGTCTTACCAGTAAGAAACGCGCCGTTCACACGCCCCTTTGCACAGTAATTTCTAACACTGCGTTCTGACATATTCCATTTTTTTGCTATATCAGCAACTAAAAGGTATTTCATCTGCCATCCCCCATCCATTATAAATTAAATCCAAAACATACTAATCTACTGACTAGTATATCACACTATCGGCAAAAACACTATCGTTTTTTACCTATTTATCACGCTTTTTAGCCGATATAACAACTGTTTCCTAGTCGAATAGCTTTATTAAAACGGATGCTATAAATAGCTAATATTCTTTCAAATGATGAGTTTATACCTTATATCGTCTAATAAGTTTTACTTTCATTTTCGCACATGATCATGAGGCTTTTTCGTTCTAATTGTGCGATTATACGTAAAAAGATGACTGTTCTTAATCAAAATAAAAATGGCGAAGTGCTTATCGTAACACTCCGCCAAAAGTCCCACCAGGTTGCGCATGAAAAATCAGAGGCATTCCGTAATTACTTTTACAGTTTCTACCATATACCCCTGATGTCTAAATTCTTTCCCTAATCCATATCCGATTTCCACTACGCCATCTTTTCCAAGACCCTTGAAGCAGAAATCGCCGACAATCGTTCCCGGAACATTTTTTAATTCCATGTTCCAGACTGCATACCATATTCTGTTGTCAGGTTCCATAAGGCACCCCTCCAACATTTCGGTATACGCCTGCTTCATTTCTGCGTCCGCTTCCTTTTCAATCAGACAGCTCATCTCAGTCCATATACCAGAAGAAACAGACTTCTGCGTCCCCAGTAGTTAATGTTTGAACGATTAACTATGGATTCTCCAATAAAACCTAGCAATACAAGAATCATAATTGTTGTAACTGCCGTTACCGTATTACCAAAATATAATTTCATAGATATTTACCTCATTTCTACTCAGTGATTTCTATCAGATTTACTTTTTCATATTTACTTTTCACCTCGTTCTGCTGTATCATACCAGTCAATTATGTGTTTCAGATTCTCGGCTTTCACACGTTCACTTCCATTCAGCATCATATCCAGCATATCATCATCCTCGGGCGTCCTGTCAGATTTATCAGCCAATGCTTTTCCGGCGGTCTTTACCATGACATTCATCATCATTTTGTAAACACCATGAAGTTTTTTAACATCAAAGGTTCCCTGCAGTGTAAAAAGTGGAATCCTCTGTGGCACTTTATTTTTCGTTCTGATCTCAACAAGCTGTGTTCCTGTCTGTCCCCTTCCAACACCGCATACTGCCTGGATATTGTACTTTCTGGCAGCTTCCGGATATCCTTTGATTTTTCCTGCCATAATCCATCCCATATAAATGATTTCTGCTCCCGGCTTCACCTTTGTCTTTGCTTCCACCATGCTAAATGACGGAACACAAATCTGATGTGACAACAGCTTTGCATATTTAGCTGTGCTACCTGTATTTGATGTATAAACGATTGCTCTCATAGTTCTTTTCTCCTCGTTCATGCGTATAAACTATGAGAAACACACTTCGCGAGTTTCTCAAGTTATCGCGGCAATCGCCAAGGTCTCGTGCAAGCACGGACTTTGGCTCGTTGCTCGCGTAAATAAAACGCAATGTGAATTGTAGTATTACTTACAATCCGCACTGCGTCTTAGCGTCTGGCTTATTTTATTTCTTTTACCACATATTCCTTTGCATCTATCAGACTTTCTTTTTTACATTTCGGGCAGAATAGCGGAAAATGTGTAAGAACTGTATCTTCTCGAAGTCTCAGTCTGGTTTTATTTCCACAGACCGGGCAATACACCCATTCCTGAATTTCGGATATGAGCGAAAGGGAGACAGCCTGATCCTTTATTTTCACAGTGCCTATGAAGGCCATAAAATGGAGATTCTGAAAGAAAACCCGTCCGTCTATGTGCAGATGAACTGCGTGGATGAATTTATCAGTGGAAGCCATGAAAACCCGTGTGCGTTCTGTTGGAGGTATGACAGCGTGATGGGTGCCGGAGAGGTTGAGTTTCTGGAACCCCCGGAGGAAAAAGCCCATGCGCTGAACTGTATGATCCGGCATCTCGGCAAGACAGAGGACTGTTTTCAATTCCCTGCCGAAAAATTAAAGCGTACCTGCGTTTACCGTGTCTGCATTGATGCCCCAACAAGAAAACACCATGAATGATCTTCTTAATTGGACAGGACTCATAATCGGATCTGCAACATTTTTCTGAGCTGTCGTCCACGACATTGCCTGCCCGCTTTGTCGTGAAAAACACGGCAATACCAACGGCAAAAAGCAGGAACTGGAAAGTCCTCCGCTAATCGAGAATTTTTTGCCGCTCTCTCAGCAAGTCCTTTTCATCATTCAAAAATCTGTCCCGGAAGTTTTTTCTTCTCCATATACGGGAACTCTCTATCAAATGCCTCTGCTTCCTTTTCATTTACCAGATACCCTGCCGGTGCTGCATATTCACCTGTTATGTCATCCAGATAACCCGAAATCAGCTCTTTACATAAAAAGAATGAAGCATCGTCCCCTTCTTCCAGACCATGGTAACGAATACCAAATTCACTCGCCTGTCTGAATCCGCTTTTTCCATAAAAATCAATATTTCCTTCAAAACATAGTGCTCCGCATCCAAGCTCTTTTGCTTTTTCCAGAGAATAATCCAGTAAAATCTTTCCATACCCCTTCCTTTTAAGCTCCGGTGCAATACAGATCGGTCCCATAGTCATAACGGGAATACTTCGGCCATCATCGGCTGCAATCACAGCCTTCATAAACATATTCTGTCCAATCAACTTTCCATCTAATGTCATGACAAAATCCAATTCCGGAACAAATGCCGGATCGTTGCGAAGCTGATGGAGTACATAATGCTCCAGACAGCCTGGGCGATACACATTCCAGAAACTCTCCCTTACCAGATTTTCTACCTTATAGTATTCATTTTCTCTTTCCAATCGAATGATAATATTTTCCTTCATTTTCTTTTTCTCCACTTCTTTATATAAAGCTACTAATAGTTTCTTCAAACTGCTCTTTTATTCTTGTTTTATCCTTTGCTCCATCATACAGACTATAATAGAAAAACATGATGGAATAAAACATGGTTGCTTTTTTATCTGCCTCCACTATCTCCATGCTCTTGAATAAATCCTTCACATATTCTACCGGACCGGACACAAGATACTGCTGATACAATGCCTGCATCTCCTCATTCCGAAACTGCTCTAACGTAAGCATCTTTCGAAATGACGATGCAAAATCATTTTCTGTCCAATACGAAAACATAGATTTACTGTATTCCATGAAATTGTCCGCAGAAATCTCTTCATACTGTTCAGGTTCATTTTCCTTTTTATCAGCAAGCATATCATGTGATTCTGCCTGTTCGCCATCCCCCTGCTCCATCCTTTTTACAATATGTTCAAAAATATCTCTCTTACTCTCATAATGCCTATACAATGCACCTTTTGTCATGCCAAGCTCACCCGCAATCTGACTGACAGAAACTGCTTCATATCCATCTCTCGCAAATAAATGTAATGCAACAATCAATATATCTTCCTTTGTAGTTTTTGACATACCCAAACCTCCTGTCCCATAAAATAAACGACCGTTTACGATTGAATTATAGTAAACGGTCGTTTATTTGTCAAGTCAGATATTCCTCTGCTACTGCTCTTGTAAAGCTGTCTGCATACGCCTTTGTAGCGTAATAGGTCGTCATAAATGGTCCTGCCGGAAGCATTCCTGCTGAGCTTGCCACATTTAGTCTGAATTTTTTTCCTCGTGCTGTGTACTCTTCCTTTTCACCCGGCATGGTGACAAATTTGGCAAGCACATTGTGTACCAGTGAGTCCTGCTTCACATGTATAGGGGCCGCTGTGTTTACCAGATCTCCAAAATTTTTGATATACAGCTGCCGCTGTCTCATACGCATCTCCGTCTGCTTCCAGTTCAGCCGTACCTGCCACAGCCGGAGTGACCAGCGCATCTGCCATGTGCATAAAAATTCCCCCTGAGACTTAGTTTTTTCTGTACCTACTTTACCATAGAACAGAAAAACCACAAGCCCCAGGGGGGGTGTTTGTCAGCCAGATTCCGTCATCCCATTACTGTTTAATCGTGCCTCATTCCAGTAACGTATTTCCAACAGCTGTTACTTCTTCTTATTTACGGTTACGGTCATTCTTATGACCTTTGACTGACCGTTTTCCAGTCTGACAACCGCCTTGACAACTGTCTTTCCGGGCTTCAGACCCGTGATCCTGCCATTTGAGCTAACGCGCGCCACATCCGGATTGAGAACCGAAAAAGTCACTTTATCAACATTGTCCCAGTTTACCCCTTTCTTAAACCAAAAGTACGTCCCCTGCTTCTCGCGGATGCTGGCTGATTGTTTCGTGGCTTTGATCGACCGTAGTATTTGTTTCGTGAGTGCTTCTTCCTCATCGGCTGTCACTAACTCATAGGTTCCGTGACCCAGCTCATTATGATCCAGTTCAACGCTTCCATCTGCTGCTACCCTGAAAGGCATTTTACTGACTACAAGCTTCTCACCTGTTTCGGGATCTATCTCGATGATCTTCATTTTTTTAGGTCTCACGGTTCTTTTCAGAAGCGTATTTACATTGACCGTCACTTCCCGGATGACCCAGTCGTTTTTCGTGAGCATCTTTATCGTGGCCTTTACCTTCTTCGTGCCTGCTGCCTTTACGATCTCTGAAAGTGCTTCCCCGGAGATCTTCACATTGCCAAAACCTCTATCAAGAATTTCTGCGGTAGCTGAAGTGATCTTACCTTTGGCATTCTTCGATACATTGACCACTATATTCATTCCTGTCTTTTCATTTCTGATCTCGGTTCTGATCTGTACGGAATCGTCCTCTGCCCGGATTTCAGTCGTGGTCACAACTGTACCATCTTCTCTGATTTCGGTCTTAGTCGTAGTCTTGTCCTTGTTATCGTCCTGTGGCGGAGCAGTTTCAGATCCGTTGTCGGCGGAACCACCTGATGAACTGCTGCCACTGTCCGAGCTACTGCCGGAACTGCTTCCACCGGAAGTGCCCCCATCCGAACTACTGCCGCCGGATGATTCTTTCGTAAATGCCATCCCGACCACATCACTCATGATATGACCATCTTCTATCGCAATCGCCTTGATCGTAGTCGTCTCTGTCAGCGTAATCGGTGTTTTGTACTGCTGCGATCCCTTTGTTGGCACTGTATCATCTGTTGTGTAATAAACGATTGCACCGGGGGTCGTTGTGATCGTCACCTCCGTGCGGTCCGAAAACTTGTCAGTACCGGAGATCGTCGGAACGTCGCTGTCTCTCGGAGTTTCAATCTTACAATTGCCAGCTGACAAAATATTATTATCTGATCCAACCGCTTTGACGTGAAGATCAACCATCTGACGCGCACCAAACTTCTCTTTCGTCTGAAGCTCCTGCAATGGGTAATAATCTGTGCCATTGATACTATACTGATAGCTCATCGTATCAGTATTTACTAGATTTGTCACCTGCATAACATATACGGTAGCGCTATCGTTTGGTCCTATGACCACATCAAACGAAAGTGGTTTCTCCTGTGGCTCTGTGCCCTGATCTCCGGACTCTGCCGCCCCGGTGTTGTCGTCCGCGTATACCGTTTCCGGTGCGAGCAATCCACCAGGTACACTCATGGATGACACGACCGTAGCTGCGGCAATCCCCAAGGTCAGGATTTTTGCTAATGATTTGCTTTGTTTTGATTTCCGTTGTTTCATTTTTCGTTGTCTCATTCGTCGATTCCTCCTTTTACTGATGCTGTTATTAGGCGTTTGCGAAACTATTTTTATTATCTGGGCTACCTAGCTATGGGCGCAGTGGCATTCTGATCAAGCTGCTCTGGATTTTCTCTGTTAATCCGATCTACAATATAATTGATAGAATCTTTGATGTTAGCTGCATTGATAAGATTGTTCGTCTTAGAAGTAAATACCAGATCCTCAAATCCTTCTCTCGGAGAAAACCGAGTAGCAATGTCTTTATGGTATGTTCTCTGATATATAAGCACATCATGCACTTTCTTAATCATTGGAATCTTGCGAAATCCTGCATATTTATTTTACCCATATAATTTTCTCCAAAAAAATATGGAAAAGATTATATGTCTCTCTTCTCCATAAATGTATCATGTTTATCACTTAATGTCTACGGCTTTTAAGCTAGGGAAACGCATCCTAACTGCTCCTTGACTTTTTCGCCTTCTTTTTCTATAGTAAAGACAACAAGGGAAGCCGTAGACGGTTTGCCTATGAACAGTTACATAAATAACCGCATCTTTGGCGAGGGGCGGTTATTTTTTATGTCCAATCTGAATTACCAGACTGATGACAGCGACGAGCAATAAACAAAATTGAAACAATTCTGAATATGTAATCATGGCTAAAAACCCTCCTTCGTGAGGGCAAACCGTCTACCGTTTCTGCTTCCCTATGTTGTGACGACAGTATAACAGATTTCGGCATGATGCGCAAGAACAAGTGTTCCTGCCAGATACCAAGATCCCGGTATGAAAGACACCCATTCGCCTGCACCGGCTTCCCCAAACGCATCTTGCAGATAAGTATATGGTATTCTCCTTTCATTTCAGGCTTATAAAGTGCTTCTCCATACATATAGTCTACCTGTTGTCCATACTGTTTACAACCATTCGCTATTGCATATGCTAATTTGCTCTCACAAAATACACTTCTTCCTAAAACAGATGGTGATAATTGTCTGTCCAGAATGAGCCTTAATCCTTCCTCCCTCGTCCCTTCAAATCCAGGGCAGAAAAAGTCTATCCCATCAGACATACTCTTTGCTATCTGATTGTAATCCTCTCCAAGCAGTTTTTCCGCAATATCATCTGTAAAAATGCGAATGCTGTTATTATTATAATGATAAGCCCTTGCAAAACAGCTTACCTTTGCTGTCATATTGTCCATTCCAATCCCCCTCGTACTACCCAAATAGTATTTTTGCCACACCATTCTATTTCAGCGTATGAATATCCTCAACCTACGGAGAGTAGAGTTCGAATTTGCTCATTTATTTTTCCATCCCATCCAGAAGCTTTATAAATCTTTTATCATTCATCTGCTCATTCGTAAGATATTCTCCATTATAAAACAATGCATAGGTTGTAACCGGTGTCGGAGCATTCTGTGCTTCTTCTTTCGTTTCCAGTCTGGTTGCCTGAAACGGAACCCCTCTTTCCCTGGCAACTTCAAGAAGCACCGGAACATACTTTGCATTAAACGGACATTGATTGGTATAGTACAATACATAGCCTGTCTGCTCAATGTGTGGATGCTTCGCACACTCCTTAAATTCAGGCTTAGCCGCATCCAAAGAAAAAGGCAGATACCAGAGCTGAATACCATTATCTGCTTCATCACAGATGGTAAAGTCCTTATATTTCAGGAACTTCGGGTCTGCCAGAAAAGGCTTTTTCTTAGCGGCTGACAGGATACAGATTCCCTTTTTCCCCTTCGCTTTGCTGTCTTCTATACAGGCATTCAGTAAATCATTCGAATAACCATTGCCCTTGAAAGAACCAGCCACCCACAGACAGTCAATATACATATAGCCATCTGCATTGATTGGATTCCATGCATTTTCTGCCGGAATATACTCGATAAAGCATTTTCCACGCTCTATACTCTTGAGAAATACCAATCCATCATCAAATCGCTCTTTCAGCCAGTTTTTCTTTGATATTACCTGTATATCCTTGTTGCTTGAAATCGCACAGCAGATATGCTCGTTTTCAATATTTTCTTTCGTCACCCTTATATATTCCATGGATTTTCTCCTACTTATTCTTAAAGTTCAAATCGTCTGACGCTGATTCTGATACGGATTCACCAAGTAATGTGCTCACAGATGTATCCAATTCGTCTGCTAGTACAATATCTATTTCCCCCTTTTCTGTTTTGGTGCTGGTAACTCCGCATACATAGCATCAAACAATCCGGTCAGGAATTTCTTATTATCCACTTCCTCTACCAACAGCATCCTCTTTGCTCCATCATATGGCAATTCATACAAAGCTGTCGGCATATACCGAACAGCTGATTTTACTGGTTTCACGAGTAATCTATCATCATAGATACCACCTACGATTTTGCCTCGATAATAAAGAATAAATTCTCCCATCATGGTGCGATATGTGATTTCTTCCAATTCAGATAACTGTCCTAAAATATACTCTAAGTATTCCTTGTTTGAAGCCATAATTTCTCCTAAAATTCTTATTTATATGATTCTACAAATCTGTTTTTATTTGACTATGTGTGCTGTAATAATCGTATAGCTATTAGAATTAACAGTAATCCTTGTGTTTCCTATTTGGCAATACCAATTCTTTCCCTGCCGGAATGTACTACAATCTTTGCTTAAAATTAAATTTTTACAATAACCAACAATGTCCTTCATATCTAAGTTCAAATTTCTTTGAAAATGCCTATATGCCAATACCCCTATCGGAATAAAATACGCACACCAGCCTAATAGTGCAATCGTTCCTCCGCTTGCCATATCTGTGAACACTCCTGTCATCGGCATAATAAAACAGCTGATAAAGAAAACACCATGTACCATCATCAAGTATTTCAGCCACTTGTCCGCTTTTGAAGTCGGATTCATAGAAAGGCCGTTATTGTGACAACCGCCGCCCCGATTTTGGGAATTGTTCTGTTCATCATTTTTCCTCCGCAAATTCTTTTTCCTCACTCTACAGTCGAGTAGACTAAGACCTCCCAATCTTAGCCCCTCACAGATCCGTACGTGCGGCTTTCCCGCATACGGCTCCTCATAGTAACATTCGCTTCAATATAAACAATAGTACGTTTTAGGTTTTGCTAACGGGTAATACTTGAGCATTTCCACAAATCCATTCCATGTGTATGCCCGTCTACAACCTCTCCGATTCATGGCTTTGAATAGAAACTGTTGTACTCTATGCAGGAATGTTGTTATCTTCCGAAAATTCCATGTAACACCATAATACCGGTAGTGTCCAATTAGTTTTACGTTCAACTCTTTAATTATTTCTCGCATTGGTCGATTTCGATTATCGTAAATCCAGTTCTTGTATGCTCTAACCTTTAGCTCAAACTTCTTTCTTGAAGTCTGTACCTTTGGCACGAAACCTCCCTTTCGAGTTTTGCTACAGTAGAAGATAAACCCCAGAAAATCAAATGTTTCAGGTTTACATTCTCCTCTTGCTCTACGATTCTGCTCTGCAAATCTCCCAAATTCAATCAGTCTGCTTTTACTACTTTCCAGCTCCAGTCCAAACTTTTCCATTCGTTCCTTTAACTCTTTATAGTATCTTTCAGCTTCTGACTTATATTGAAATCCTGCAACAAAATCATCCGCAAAGTTGACGAGAAAACACTCTCCCTGCATTTCCCTTTGCACCACCAGCTTAAACCACAGCGTCAGCACATGATGCATGTATATATTTGCAAGCATCGGACTCATTACTGAGCCTTGTGCCGAACCTTCCTCTGTTGGCTCGAATTTTCCTTGCTCCATTATTCCTGCTTTAAGGTATTTACGTATTAGCCACAATAAGTTCTTATCCTGTATATTCCATTCAAGGAACTTCATCATCCAATCATGGTCGATATGGTCAAAGAAACCTTTGATATCGGCATCTACGATATAGCTGATTTTTCCATAGCTTATCCGTTGGTATACTTCTTTTATTGCTTCGTGACACCCCCTATTCGGTCTGAATCCATACATGCAGTTTAGGAATCTCGGTTCATAAATAGCTCCCAGTATTTTCTTCACTGCCATTTGTACAATCTTATCTTCATAGGAAGCAATCCCTAATGGTCGTTTCTTTCCATTTCCTTTAGGTATATATACCCTCAGTGACGGAAGTGGCTTAAAGGATTTGTTTTTCAACCTCTGTACCAGTTCCTTGATATTTCTATCAAGGTTCTTCCCATACTCATCCTTAGTTACCTTGTCAATTCCGACTGCTTTGTTCCCATCTAATTCCTTATGGCATTGCTTTAGCATATCTTCATTTATCAAGTGGTACACTGATGTAAATATAGGATGTTTTGATGTTGCCGATATCTCAGCTATTCTCACTAATTTCGTTTCCATTATTTCCTCCGTCCCTGAGTACGGATAATGTGTCCTCAGTAAGACCTTTACTATGCAATCCCCTTCCCTCCATCGGCATTGCCCGATTTCTACAGTACTATGGGATTGTCCGACCACCTACCATTCATTTGAAATACTCCGTTTTCAGTTGCAATTTCATACTCTTCTTCGAGAAATGGCAGGTTCTCCCCAGTTGATGTGTATTCATAATGTAAAACATGATTGGTTCTCTGACTCCGCAGTGCCACATAACACTCGCCATATCGCATTACATGATATTGTCTTCCGCACCAGTTAAGACGTCGACCGACTGAAGTTAACGTTTCGAAGCTCAATCACTATTCAACCCTGCTTTCTTGCTGTCTACGCTTGTCAGATGCCGTTACCG
>ENA-OZZG01000566-OZZG01000566.1-human-gut-metagenome-genome-assembly--contig:-NODE-566-length-13426-cov-4.032533_pt1 | contig 13426 bp, 7 predicted proteins | sample MGYA00243645_ERZ654147 | MGnify/ENA primary metagenome ERZ654147 (study PRJEB26926, sample SAMN06165256) | human gut metagenome | biome: ENVO:00009003; feature: ENVO:2100002; material: ENVO:00002003... | reverse complement strand
GCCTCTTGTCTCGTGGGCTCGGAGATGTGTATAAGAGACAGTTTCCTCATCGCATGGTTTTGTATTATCGTCGGCACAGTATTCCAGGCTTTGGGAAAAGCAGTCTTTTCCATGATCGTATCAATCATGCGTCAGCTTGTGGTTTTAATTCCTGCAGCATACATCCTTTCAAAGCTTGGTGGACTTCACGCTGTATGGTGGGCTTTCCCGATAGCAGAGGTGATATCCTTTACTGTTTCGACATTATTCTTAATCAGGATCAACCGAACTATCATCTCAAAGATTCCTGATGGAAGCGATGTGCTGTAAGAAATTTTACTTGCGTATTTTCTTACTCTATACGTATTTTATGGAAAAAGTTCAATCTGCAGATACAAACCTCTTTTAAAAAATGCGATTTTGTAGTAAAATTGCCAAAAAGAAAATGCGATTTTGTTATTTTATTAGGAGATTGCAGTGATATGGAGGACTAAGACATGAAATTTATATCGTGGAATGTAAATGGACTGCGCGCATGCGTCCAGAAAGGTTTCCTTGATTTTTTTAACAGTATAGATGCGGATTTCTTTTGTATTCAGGAGTCCAAGCTACAGGCGGGACAGATTGATCTTGACCTGCCTGGCTATCACCAGTACTGGAATTACGCCGAGAAAAAAGGCTATTCCGGCACAGCCATTTTTGCCAAAAATGAGCCATTATCTGTGTCTTACGGCATAGGCATTGAGGAGCATGATAAGGAAGGACGTGTCATCACACTCGAATATGACAATTTCTATCTCGTAACCTGCTATACTCCAAACTCACAGAATGAACTGAAAAGGCTGCCGTACCGTATGCAGTGGGAAGATGATTTCCGTGAATACCTTAAAACTCTTGATACCAAAAAGCCTGTCGTACTGTGCGGTGATCTGAATGTCGCACACAATGAAATCGACCTGAAAAATCCAAAAACAAACCGCAAGAATGCAGGTTTTTCAGATGAGGAACGTGCTAAAATGACGGAGCTTTTATGTTCCGGCTTTACCGATACCTTCAGATATTTTTATCCGGATGCCGAGGGTATATATTCCTGGTGGTCATACCGTTTTAAGGCTCGCGAGAAGAACGCAGGCTGGCGTATAGACTACTTTATCACATCAAAGCGCATCAATGATAAGCTGCAAAAGGCAGCAATCCATACCGATGTGCTCGGTTCAGACCACTGCCCTGTAGAGGTTGATATTGAATTTTAAATTTAAGGTTATGTATTTTTACAATCCCTTATGCAACACCCTCTTCTCGAGCGTCTCCCCATCCAAGGTATACTCAACAGCATTATACGCACCGTTTCTGTATGCAAACGTCTCATTGTCATCCTGATAATGCACAAAGCTGCCCTTGCCCGGATATGTCAGTATGCTGATCTTATCCTCTGTAATGTCCTCTGTAGAGCGGATTTCTCCGTCTGCTACAGGGATAATGGCTCCTGCTTTTATGAATACAGGTACTTTATCAAGTGGTGCATTTGCTAAAATATATCTGCCGCCACTGTATTTTTCGCCTGTGTAGTAATCATACCAGTCGCCATCCGGCAGGTAAACCTCTCTTGCCTCCTTGCCCGGTGCGATCACAGGTGCAACCAGTACAAAGCTTCCGAGCATATATTCATCGGAAATATTTCTCACATGCTTATCTGCAGGATACTCGTATACGAGCGGGCGCACGATAGGTGCTCCTGTCTTTTCACACTCATGTGCCAGATCATAGATATATGGGATAAATCTGTATCTGAGCTTTACTGTCTTTCTGACTGCATCTATCGTAGTCTCGTCAAACTGCCAAGGCTCCTGTCTGCGTGTTCCCATCGCTGAATGATTTCTGAAAAACGGCACAAATACTGCTGCCTCATAAAATCTGACAAGAAGCTCCGGTGTAGTATCACTTCCGAAACCGCCTATATCGCTGCCACACATGGCAAGTCCGCTGACTGACAGATTGCACACCTGCTCGAGTGAAAGTGCTATATGTGCCCATATGCTGTGATTATCTCCGGTCCAGCCACCGCAGTATTTCTGGCTTCCGGCATATGCAGCCCTGGTAAGTACAAACGGACGTTTTCCACCATCATTTTTCGCAAGTCCCTCATATGTGGCTTTTGCCATAAAATGTCCGTAAATATTGTGAACCTTTTCATGTGCTCCATACTCAAACTGCACATCATCCGGCAGTGGTCCGTTGAAGCTTGCAGGCTCATTCATATCATTCCATATGCCACTGATACCGTGCTCAAGAAGTATCTTTGTCTTGTCTCCCCACCAGCTTCTGACGCTTTGCTTTGTGAAGTCCGGAAATACCGATGTTCCCGGCCATACAGCATTTTCATATACACTGCCATCTGTATCATGTGCAAATGCATCCATCTCCATGCCCTCTTTGTACATGAAGTAGTCCTCATCCTTCTTCACACCCGGGTCAATGATGGATATGAGTTTTACGCCCCTGTCAGCAAGCTTCTCTGAAAGGCCCTTTACATCCGGGAATTTCTTGTCATCAAAGGTGAATACCCTGTAGCCGTTCATGTAATCGATATCCATATGTATCACATCGCATGGGATATCAAGCTCGCGGAATTTGTCAGCTATATCAAGCACCTCATCCTGTGTGTAATAGCCCCAGCGGCTCTGATGGCTGCCGTATATCCATCTCTGATAAAGCGGTGTGGTGCCTGTCAGTGATGTATAAAGTCCTACCACCTCTGCCATATCATTTCCCGGCATAAAATAGTAGTCCAGCTCGCCCTTCTCATGCTCGACGAAATAGTAATCTGTGTTTTCATAACCGAAATCAAAGGTTGTCTTGTAGGTATTATCCGCAAAAATTCCATAGCAATATTCATCGCCAAGCACGATAAAAAACGGTATGGATTTGTACAGCGATTTGAAGCTGTCCACATGTGGCGCAGGATCATCTGTGTTCCAGTTTACATATGAATATCCACGCTTGTTGAGGCATCCCGGCTTATCTCCCAGACCGTAAATAGCATCATCCTTTCCAAGCTTTTTGATGATGGTAACAGAGTCAGTTTTTTCTTCATCTTTTCCGACAGTATGCCCCTCAAGCTCTGCGATGGCAAGATCCTCGTACGGATTCTTCTCACTCTTTTTGCGTGCTTTTTCATAATCTGAAAGCACAAGCTTCCCTTTGTAATAAATATCAAGCTTCTCGTTATCCTTCACATATACAGTAATATCCCTTGCACTTATGACTGCTTTAACTGCTGCATCGCTTACACCGGCTTCTGCTGCGGTTCCCTTGGCATCAGACGTATCCTTGCAGATCACGTTCGGTGTGGCGGCCTTCGGAATAAAGCCCTCCTCTATTGCAACACTTTCGATGCCGGGTTTTTGTGCAACATGCACTATGTTGTTTTCAAATATGGTAACAAACAGACTGCCGTTCTCATAGATCAGCTCTGCTGTGTTGTCCTGTATTTTACAGTTCTTATATGAATTTCCCATTGCATAATCCTCCCTTGAATTATATTATTTCTCCTGATGTTTCTTATAAAAATACTTACGTTTACTATAATAGCATCATCCATTTTTTATTTTTACAATAAAGAAAGTCACCGGTCACACCTAGTATGACCGGTGACTGCCTCAGGCTGTAAGTATCTCTGTCAATACACCATACAACTCTGTATCAAGCTCCTTTGCCTTGAGCTCTGATAAAATCACTGTTGTTTTCTTTCCCGATGTAATAAGACCGTAGATTTCATCCTTTAGCACAAAGCCTATCTCTGCCTGATTCAGGAAATCAAAGCATCTTTTTTCGATTTGATTATCAAGCGCTACTGTGTCTTTCGATATTGTAACGCTTATTTTGCTCGCTGACGATGCATTTACAGTAACGATGAGCCTTCTGTTTTCTTTATCATATTTATTCTTTGCCAATACCTCTTTACCATCCACGGATACCTTTACCTTATCGGCTGCTGCTTCGGTTCTTCTTTCAAAGACAAGCTTATAGGTTCTGTTGTCAGGTATTAATGATGTATCTCCATCTGCCGGAGAAATGACAAACATATCTTTATCCGCAGAATATTTCATAGCTGTGGTCACACATCTGCCATCCACATATCCGCAGGATTCATTGTCATCCTCGTATAGCTCAAACTCACCATCAGCCTCCGGGAATACCCTGACACATAATACATCAGGATTTTTGATAACAGATCTTGCATCAAGCTCATCAGCATCTGCACACACAAGTATGCCTCCCGCCTTCGCAAACACCGGTATGCTGCTCAAATCCCTGTAAACCTCCAGCATTCTTCCACCATCATAGCGCATGCCTGTATAGATATCATACCAGATGCCCTCCGGGAACCATACTTTGGTTTTTGCCACATTAAGTCCCTTAATACGTGGAGTTGTAACAGGTGCTGCCATAAGCTGGCTGCCAAAGAAATACTGATTCTTTACCTCATAAGCCTCTGCATTTTCAGGATACTCATAATACATAGGCTCAATCAGCGGCATATTCTCGGCATAGCTGCGATAATTCATGGTATACAGATACGGAATCATACAATGCCTCTGTCTGAGCGCTGCCTCCATCGCTTCCTCAGTCTCTTTTTTAAATCGCCACGGCTCCTTGCCGTTAAATTCGCTGCATGAGCTGTGCAGACGCATTATCGGAGAGAATATACCGTATTGTGTCCATCTGGCTGTCAGCTCATCATCCTTGTAGCCAAGCATATGTCCGCCAATATCATGGCTCCACCATCCATATCCGATGTTTGTCGCTGTCGTTGTAAAATACGGTTGAAAATCAAGCGACTCCCATGTAATATGTGTATCTCCCGAAAATCCAATCGGATATCTATGGCTTCCCGGACCTGCATAGCGCGAAAATGTCATTGGACGCTTGCCGTCTCTTTTATTATCGAGATAATGAAAATGATTAAAAATCCATAGCGGATCCAATCCTTCAACCTTGCAGTTGCTGCCCTGCTGCCAGTCAATCCACCAGAAATCCACACCTTCAGCCTCTCTCGGATGGTGAAGATACTTAAAATATGCATCCATAAACTTTGGGCTTGCCGGATCACATACAACCGGGTCCTCATTTTCATAGTCCACGCCCATTTCCTTTGCCATATCAACATACATTTCTTCACAGCCCTGCACACCATCCGCAGGGTGTACGTTCAGGGTCGTATGCATTCCTCTGTCATGGAGCTTTCCAAGAAAGCGCTTCGGATCCGGGAAAAGCTTTTTGTTCCAAGTATATCCTGTCCATCCGCTTCCGTATTTAGGGTCCACATCAACCTGATGCCAGTCCATATCTATTACAGCTACTGTGAATGGGATATTCTTTTCATCGAATTTGTCCATCAGCTCCATATAGCTTTCTTCTGAGTATTTATAATATCTGCTCCACCAGTTTCCCAGTGCATATCGCGGAAGCATCGGAGTCTTGCCGCAAAGCCTGTAAAAATCATTGAGCGCCTGTTTATAATCATGTCCGTATCCAAAGAAATACAAATCAGACACACCTTTTTTTCTTGGCTCAATCCATCCATCGTCAAGTAAAATCTGTGATTTACTGTCATCAAGAATTGAATATCCAAAGCGTGAAACGACACCGTGTCCAAGCTCAACCTCTCCGTTTACGTCATCAAGTGTACGCGCTGTACCCTGCAAATCATGCACCTTCTCGCCATAATGCCAGATGCTGTGATATGCGCTCAGGTTTCCCTTAATCTGTATACTCAGTCCGTGTGATGAGAACTCCTTCTCATTATATATCAGGTGCAGCATTGATGTATGAACCTCAATTCCATCAGCGTTACGCACCACATGATAGCCTGTCTTTGGAAAATCCCTGAACAATACTGTCTGTGTTGCCCTATCCTCGAATACACCATCTTCACTGTATTCCAGACGGACAAGCGCCTCTGTCAGTAATGTAATCCTGTATTTTTCACCTATTATCATATTGTCCGATAATGCCACCGGACTTGTCTTTACTCTGTATATTTCCTGCATGAAATACTCCCTCTCATATAAATTACGCTATCCCTTGACAGCCGATGCCGCAATTCAATATCCTCTTTTTGTTCAAATCAGTTTAGCGCTAAATCCGACCTACTCCCTGCGCACACGCTTGTTTTCATACATTTTCTCATTATCTTGTCAAATCCTTTACCCACTTGTATTTTTTAAAATGTATGAGTGTCCATGGTATCTTTCCAACCTCATCCACGCAGGTACATGCATACACCACAACCACCGGCCAGTTCAAAAAATATGTGCCTGCAACTGCAAGCGGTATTGCTATGCCCCACATCGTAACAGCAAGAGAGTACATATCAAACATCGTATCTCCTCCCGAACCAAAGACACCGTTTATGATGATTTCATTTACCGATCGTCCAATCATGTAGAAGGCAAGTACACCGAATAACTGCTTCAGATACTCTGCAGCCTGCGGTGTGAGTTTTACAAAATGTAAAATCACCGGTGCTGAAACCGCCATAAGCACTGTCATAACAGCTCCACACAAAAATGACAGCTTTGCCATTCTGATGCCATATGCTTTTCCACGCTTTAAATTTCCTGCGCCAAGCTCATTTCCTATCATAATGCCTGCTGCACTTGATATACCTGCACTGAGACAGCAAATGATATCACGCACAACCGCTGCGACGGAGTTGGCCGCTGCTGCGTCTGTTCCCATGTGTCCCATAAATGTAGAGTACGATGTAAAGCCTATTCCCCATACAAGGCTTGCTCCGAGAATCGGTCCGGAGCACTTCATAAAATCTGCTGACAGCTCCTTGTTCCTTGCAAAAAGCCCCCGGATTTTAAGCCTGATATATCCCGGTCTGTACGAAAATGTGATTGAAAGCATAAGCTCCACTACTCTTGATATGAGTGTGGCAAGTGCCGCTCCCCTCACATTCATGCTCTCGATGCCAAATGCACCATAGATAAATATGGCATTGAGCATTATGTTTATAAGCACTGTAATTGAGCTGACTGCCGCCGCAGTACCCGCGTGCTCTGATATCTTCATCATGACTATATAACACTGCGAAAAACCTGTTAATAAATATGAAAAAGAAGCTATTTTCAGATAGCTTACACCATAATCTATAAGCACCGGCTCGTTTGTGAAAATAAGCATCAGATATCGTGGAAAAATTGCACATGCCACGAAAAACAGCACCGATACTATGCCACATATCCTGATTGCAAGAGCGAATATGTCATCGAGCGCCTTTATGTCCTGCTTGCCCCAATACTGTGCTCCGAGTATTGCAAGCCCTGCTGTAGCTGCTGATAGAAACATGTTCTGGATGAACTGTATCTGTGTGGCAAGCGAAACTGCTGACATATAGTTCTGGTCCAGTCCTCCGAGCATGAAAGCATCAGCCACCGCCACCAGCGCCAGCATCAGATTCTGCACCATTATCGGAACCATGAGTGTCCACAGCTTTTTGTAAAAATGTGTATCAAATTCTATTGTTTTCATAAGTAAATTTTACCTCTATATATAAATCTCTAAAGGTTTACAAGTATCCGTGTCCATGCTTCGCATAGCCTTTCAAATGACCATGCCGCATTTGCAGGGCTTGTGGACGGCAATGTAACTGCCTCCATTCCTGTCAGAGGAAGCTGATATTTCTTATAAAGCGCCCCTGCTTTATTTCCGTTTGCATATATCTGTTTTATATCGGATGTTTCAAGGATTTTTCTTATATCCGTTGGTGTTACATTTCTGATACTGCTGTCGCTCGAACCCCTGATGTCACAGCTTTGTATCACATCCCATATAGCTATATGATTTTTAAACAGCATATATTTTTTCTCATCTATCGTCTCCGGCACCGATTCATCCAATAGATACGCAAGCAGCTTCCAGAAACGGTTCTGCTTGTGTCCGTAATAGAAATTGTTTTCCCTGGATTTTACGGATGGAAGCGTTCCGAGGATGAGGATTCGGCTGTTTTCGTCATAGACAGGCTTAAAGGAGTGGGGTATGTGCTCGTATTCCATTAGCCTTTATCACCTCTTATCATCTTTTAAATGCTCTCCTGATTTTGTATAGTAATCATTATACCTTATAGCTGATACTTTTACGAGTCAATTAAATGATTTTTCTCATAAAAAAAACTCACAATCGTTTTTTCGATTGTGAGTTTGCACATCTGCTAAACACATTATATATGAGTAATCTGATTTCATCAGCTCAGCTCAATCTCATACGCTCCGGCTTCAAAATCCACCGTTAGAAGCGCATATGCTTCACCGTTATCATAGCGGATTGAAAGCTTTGGTCCTTCTCCTGCTACTGTGATGACAGCTCCCTTCTCAAACGCCTTATGGGTGTTTCTCATGCGAAGCAGCTCAAGCTGCTTTGCAACAACATCCTTTTTTAGCGCCTCCTCAATATCGGAAGCACTGAGGTTTGTCCTGTTGATTTCCTTATGTCCTGATTCCCCTGCACGTCTTACCGCCTCATGGTCATTTTTGCCTGCAAAGAGGTCCAGATACCATACCTGCGGCTTGCCCGGCATGAACATCTGAATGGCACGGGCCAGAAGCATTTTGCTGTCAGACTCACCAAGCGCACTGTAATATGTGGCATTGACCTGATAATATATATTCTTCTGTCCATGAAGATTTTTGACCATGCCGCCACGAGATACAATCAAATCTATAAGCGAGCGAATATCGTCCTCCGGAAGCAGACCCTTTAAATCCAGAAGAGGTATGCCGTCATGGCAGCCAAGCATATTGACAGTGGAGATTTTATCATCCACAACCTCACGCGCCCATTTTGCAAGGTAATCTGCTCTCCTGTTCTCAATCGCGTCAATTACCAGTCCCGGTAAAAAGAAATCATATGTGGCATAGCCCTTATCTGCAAGGGTTTTGTATATTTTCTCCTCATATGCCGCGTGTATTTCAGGCAGCAGAATCAGCCCGAGCGGAGCTGCAATCTCATGGATCTGCTGTAGAAATTCCCAGGTCTCAGGGTCATTCAGGAAATTCTTTTTCCCCGGTGCCTTAGGCGCATAGGCAAATGCATCGAGCCGCACAATAGCCGCACCGTAGGATGCTATTTTTTCAAGTGTTTCACGATAGAAATCCCATACCTTTTCGGACTTTATATTTAAATCCATCTGTCCCAGATATTCTCTGCCATGCACCTCCTGGTAAAATGTGTTCCAGTATGGCACCCTTCGTCCATCCGGAAACTCAACCATGAGAATCGGAAGCCCCGGCTTTCTGAAAAACATCTGCTTTAAGCATGACTCATCAGGCTGTATGTAGCCCTCGTCCGTCATGACTCCATGACCTTCCCAGAATTTGTTCCAGTCTATGAAAAAATCCCGGTACTCCGACTCATCGCCCTTTTCCACAAGATCCTTGAACTGTGGTGACTGTGCTGAAGCATGATTTAAAATAAAGTCAAGCTTTAAGTCAATCCCCAGCTCCTTCAATTGCGATAAATCCTCTATTGTCGCAAGCTCCTCATTCAGATTGTAGTCCACGACCGAAAATCCGCGATCCAAATCCGAATGATACAGGCTTGGCAGAATATAAAATGATGAGAATGTGTCCTGCATTTCCTTCTTTTTGAGCAGCGCTGCGATATCGGAAAGCTTACCGCCCAGACTGTCAGGATATGCGTTAAGCATAGGTTTATTGTTCATAGACTTTGCCATCCTTTCCAACTACTATACGCGCATTTTTACTCTGTAAATCAAGCTTTTCCTGCTCCAACTCTACCACGCGGCATATGAAAGGGCTTGCGGCGTTTTCGTCACGTCCTCTCTTAATGCGGCGCGCCTTAGTCTCCTCAGGCGAACTCTCCAAAAATACAGGTATATCAACACCCTTAAGGTATTCGCTTCCTCCGTGGGTCCACTCCAGGATGAGCACCTTAATTCCTGTAAAATCAGTTTCATCATATGAGATATCACCGTCCTGGCGGCCCATATGCTTTATCTCAATTATATCTTTTCCTTCCTTAAACTCTGAAAGCTCCTTGTTAATCCTGTCAAAGTCAATCTCCTTAGGTGTTCCAAGATATCCACGTAAGCCATCCTCGCCGGACTCGTTATACACATTAAGGCGTTCTTCGTCGTTTCTCATCGGGATACGGTGTGGATAATTGTCCCCAGTCAGCACATAGCAGGCTGTATTATCCTTCAAAAAATACTGCTGCAGGGCTGCTGCAATCGTTGTCTTTCCTGAGCCTGAGCCGCCGTAGATGCTTATTACAATACGTTTATCAGAAGAACTATCTGCAGTGTCAGCCTCACTTAATTTTAGATTGCCGCACACCTTCTTTATCTCATCATACAGCTTCTTTGCCTCATCAAGCCTGATAAATGAAAACTGATATGCCTCATACTCCTTTGTTGCAAACGGAAGCGGTATTCCGGCATTCATCAGTGCTGCACCTGTGTACTGCCTGCCGGTATTTTCCTCAATATATACTGCATCAGGCTCCAGACCCTTAAGCTTCACATAGCAAGCAGCCGCGTTTGCCTCCGCATACAGACGAACCACGCTCACAAGCGCCCTGTCCTTTGCCCTTGAGACAGACATCCACGCAGCCACCTCATCCTCAAATGGGCTTGTAAGGCGCCAGTAGGTGCCCTCATTTATAAGCATCTCATACTTCTTAAAGGTCTTGATCTGCTCTCTGATTTCTTCCTTTTCCTCATCCGACAGAAGGGCCGGATTCAGCTCATAGCCAAAGGTTCCTGCCATGGCTGTGATGCCTCTTGTTTTAAGGCTTGTCACTCTGCCGGTCTGATGATTTGGCACTGCCGATACATGCGCTCCCATGGACGATACCGGATAGAAGAATGATGTGCCATACTGTATTCTTGTACGGTTTATGGCATCTGTATTGTCACTGCACCATATCTGTGGACTGTAGTAGAGCATGCCTGCATCAAATCGTCCACCGCCACCGCTGCAGCCCTCAAGAAGTATATCCGGATATCTTGTCACCAGACGCTCCATAAAATCATACACTCCAAGCACGTAGTCGTATGCAAGATTTCCTGCATATACGTCAGCCATGCTTCTGTTCATATCCCACTTCACGTAGTCGATTTTTCCCTGGTCAAACACTGCGCAGATCTGATCGAAAATATTGTCCCTGACTTCTTTTCTCGAAAAGTCTAAAAGAAGCTGGTTTCTTGAGCGTACAGGAAGCTTTCCCGGAATCTGGATAGCCCAGTCAGGATGCTCTCTGTACAGATTACTGTCCTCATTTACCATCTCAGGCTCAATCCATATTCCAAACTTCACTCCCTGCGCATGCACTCTGTCGATGAGCTCAGAAAGTGTTCCGCCAAGCTTTTTCTCATTCACAAACCAGTCACCGAGTGATGAATTATCATCATCTCTCTTTCCAAACCAGCCGTCATCCATGACCACCATATCTATGCCCAGTGATGCGGCCTCCTTTGCGAGGTCTACTATCGTATCACCGGTAAAATCAAAGTAAGCAGCCTCCCAGCTATTGATGAGCACCGGTCTTACCTCATGTGCAAATCTGCTCCTGCACACATGCTCACTGATGCAGGTGTGGTACTGATGTGAAAGCTGTGAGAAACCGTCTGCCGAGTATGACATAATCACCTCAGGCACTGTAAATGTCTCTCCTGCCACAAGCGGATATGAAAACAGTTCATCGGAAAGCCCCATTAAAAGGCGCGTCTGGTTAATCTGGTCCTTCTCTGCCTCACATGAGAAGTTGCCACTGTATACAAAAAGCATACCATAGCAGTCTCCTGCATTTTCTGTAGTATCGCGCTGTGCGAGAATAACCGCCGGATTGTACTGGTGGCTTGATGTTCCTCTGCGGCTTCCGAATGAAAGTGTGCCGTGTCCTAAGTGTGTGCGCTCAAGATTGCGCTCCATGGCATGCTTACCGTAGAATCTGATTACATCATAATCTCCGTAAACCATATCCAGACAGGCAGCATGAGCCTTTTCAATTGTAATATCCCCACTGCCTGTATTTTTAATGAGCACACTTCTTGTGATGACATCACAAGCCTCAAGCACACCATAAAGCAGATGCACCTCAACGCCTGCGATATCATCGCTAAGAACTATTTCAAGAGTCTGTGCTTCATCATCAGATGCCCACACTGCCGGAAGTCCCTTTAGAGCGTATTTTCCGTCTCTGATTTCATGACTCTTATAAAGAAGCTCAACACTCTCAGTACCCTGTTCGTTTTTAATATCAAGCGCAATATTTCTGAAATCACCTGTTCCAAGAGTCGGATACTCCTGTGGCAGTGTATCAAGCGAATATGTACGGTTCATTCCTGCTGCGTAAGGATTGCCTGAAAAACCTCTGTCAGCATATGTCAGCACATAGTCCATATCACATGTGCTTTTTGCTCCGTAGTACAGATGCAGCAGATAGCCAAGTCTGTCTACCTGCATCTGATATGTGGTGTGAGCTGTCTGTAAAGTAAAAATTTTCTTGTTTGGATTAAATATAATTGCCATAGAATCACCCCATATTATTGTTAAAATAGTGTTTAAAAATTATCCCTTGATTGCACCGTTTGCAACACCGTTTAATATCTGCTTCTGGCAGATTATATAGAATATAAGTATCGGTATCAAAGCCAGAATATATGATGCAAATGCCAGATTGTAGTTGGTTCCAAACTGTGTCTGGAAATTCAGCTGTGCCAGCGGCAGTGTATTCTGTCCTGTTCCTGACATGATGACAAGCGGTGTCATGACATCATTCCAGGTACCGAGTGCTGTCAGGATGGCTACTGTCGCATGCATAGGCTTCATCATAGGAAATACAACTCTCCAGTATGTTGTCCATGTGCTTGCGCCATCGATATCTGCGGCCTCCTCAAGTGCCATAGGGATATTTTTCAAGTATCCACTATATAATAATACATTCATTGGCATATAAAATACAAGATATAAAATGATAACTCCTGCCCTGTTTCCAATTCCCATCTGCGCAGTCTGCTTTACAAGAGGCATCATGAGAATTGAGAATGGCACAAACATACCGCTTACAATGTAAAGATATATGAAACGGAAGCTCTTTTTCCTTGCCATGCCTCGTCCGATAACATATCCTGCAATCGAATGGATAAGGATTGCGAGAACAATGGTCACAATAGTGATAAGTAAGCTGTTTCCGAGAGAATGCCAGAAATCAGTCACCTTCATAGCCTCTGTGAAGTTTGAAAAGCTCCACTTTGAAGGGAATGAAAGAGCTCCTGCGACATCATTTGTCATCTCACTCGGTTTCTTGAAGGCAATGATAACAGCCATATACAGCGGGAAAAATACGGTTAAGGTTCCCAATATTAAAACGATGGTAAGTACCCAGTTTGTTTTTTGTTTTTTCATTATAACCTGTC
>ENA-OZZG01000565-OZZG01000565.1-human-gut-metagenome-genome-assembly--contig:-NODE-565-length-13508-cov-3.634654_pt1 | contig 13508 bp, 8 predicted proteins | sample MGYA00243645_ERZ654147 | MGnify/ENA primary metagenome ERZ654147 (study PRJEB26926, sample SAMN06165256) | human gut metagenome | biome: ENVO:00009003; feature: ENVO:2100002; material: ENVO:00002003... | reverse complement strand
AAAGCACTATTTTGTTAGCTGAAATATTGAATTTTCAAGGTGCGAAGCCCTGTTTTGGTGTGGGAAGTTTTAGTTAGTAACTTATTAACCAAAATATATGTATTTATGTATCTAAAAGATATTATACGAGGAGTGATTTTCCATGAATAAAAGGATTCTGATCATAGGAGGCGTGGCAGGCGGCGCTTCGGTAGCAGCCAGAGCAAGACGTCTCGACGCGGGAGCAGAAATCATTATGTTTGAGCGTGGCCAGCATGTGTCCTTTTCCAACTGTGCTCTTCCCTATTATCTGTCAGGAGTAGTGGGAAACAGTGATGCACTGGTAATGATGTCCCCGGAAAAATTCAAAAAGTCTTACGATATAGACGCACGGGTTAACAGCGAAGTGATGGCTATTAACCGTGACAAAAAGACCATTGAGATTAAAAACACGCTGACCGGGGACATACATGAGGAGGCCTACGATGTTTTGGTTATGGCTCCCGGCGCGTCACCTGTAAAGCCAAGAAGCATCGGCGGAATTGACGGAAAAAATGTGTATACAGTCCGTAATGTGGCAGATATTGTTCACTTAAAGGATGGACTGGAGGCCGCAGGAGCGGAGAACACAGCGGTTATCGGCGGTGGCTTTATCGGAATTGAGGTGGCTGAAAACCTTGCAAAGGCGGGGAAGAAGGTTACTGTGGTGGAGGCCATGAGCCAGATTCTGGCGCCCTTTGATTACGATATGGTACAGATGCTTCACAAGGAACTGCTGGACAACGGCGTGTCTTTAATTGTGGATGATGGAGTAAAAACCATTGAAGAGAAGCAGATTACCCTTGCTTCCGGCAAGACGGTGCCAGCGGATGCGGTTATTCTGGCTATTGGTGTAGCGCCGGAGACGGGGCTTGCGAAAGCAGCCGGACTGGAGATCGGAGAGACCGGCGGCATTTTGGTGGATCACAACTACCGCACAAGTGATAAAAATATTTATGCGGTTGGTGATGCCATTGAGGTCTTTGACCGTATGACCGGGAAACCTTCACGTCTGGCTCTTGCCGGTCCGGCCTTGAGACAGGCGCGGGCGGCGGCGGATGCGATGTATGGGATTCCCAATGACAACAGAGGTGTCATCGGTTCCTGTGCACTGCGTGTATTTGGCTTAAATGCAGCAGCAACCGGTCTTAATGAGCGGAATGCCCGCAAAGCCGGAATTCCCTGCGATTCTGTTTATGTGATTCCAGGTGACAAGGTGGGAATTATGCCGGGAAGTGCACCTATGCACTTTAAACTGGTGTTTGAGGTCCCAACCGGAAGGATCCTGGGTGCTCAGGCCATCGGAAGAGGAAATGTGGACAAACGGGTGGATGTGATTGCAGCCATGGTTTCCATGAATGGCACCATCCGGGATTTAAAGAACCTGGAGCTGTGTTATTCACCAGTATTTGGCACAGCCAGAGATGTGGTAAATCAGGCGGCTCTGGTGGCTGAAAATATTCTGTACGGACGTTTCCGCCAGGTTCCGGTTACACAGGTAAGAAGCCTTGTGGAGGAACAGGCGTTCATTGTGGATGTACGGGAAAAAGGAGAGTATGAGGCCGGACATTTGAAGGGTTCTGTGAACATTCCTTTAAGTGAGCTTCGCGAGAGAACGGATGAAATTCCGAAAGACCGTCCGGTATACCTGCATTGCCGTTCCAGCCAGAGAAGCTACAATGCGCTGATGGCGCTTCAGGGACGGGGATATGAGAATGTGGTTAATATTTCCGGATCATTCCTTGGAATCTGCCTGTATGAGTACTACAATGATGTGGCCATGGGGCGGGAAAAAATCGTGACGGAATATAATTTCGCATAAATATTCTGATATTTTTATACAACTTTCAGATTGACGCAGAATGTGTGTTGAGTAAGTTTTTATGGAAAACGCACATTCTGCGTTTTTCGCTGTTGTCATGTGTCTGAAAGAAGCTGCCGGCGACAGAACCTGCGAATCGGCAGACCAGACCGATCAGTTTTTAAGCAACAACAGACGTAAAGTTCTTGATGGTAAAGATAGGATTTCTCATGAGCAAGCTATTGAAAAGGGGTGGTATTTTTTTTTAGGGGCAGTTGCTATTGAACGATGAGATGTGTTACTATAAAGAAAGTGTTAAGATATCAGGGGTTTTGGGGGAAGAAACTTATGGAAGCAATACTGATGCGGGCTGGTTCTTTTATGGCTGTGATCATCTTGGGGTATGTTCTGAAAAAAGTAGGATTTTTTAAGGAAGAAGATTTTTATGTTATGTCAAAGATCATGGTGAAGATCACACTTCCTGCATCCATCATTGTCAATTTCTCACAGACAAAAATGGAGCCATCCATGTTTTTACTATGCCTGTTAGGTTTTGGAGGGGGTATTTTATATATGGCTCTTGGATGGATCATGGGTGGAAAAGATCCAGATGAAAAGGGATTTCAGATCCTGAATCTTTCCGGCTATAGTATCGGAAGCTTTACCATGCCATTTACCAGCAGCTTTTTTGGACCTGCCGGTGTAGTTGTTACCAGTCTGTTTGATACGGGAAATGCCGTGATCGCTTTAGGCGGTTCTTACAGTATTGGTGCTATGGTTAAAAACAGGGAAAAGAAATTTTCATTTATCCCACTGTGCAAAACACTTCTCTGTTCTGTTCCTTTTGATGCTTATCTTTTTATGTATATTTTATACTGGCTTCATCTGTCACTGCCGGCACCTGTATTAAACATTGCACAGCTGGTGGCAAATGCAAATGCTTTTCTCGCCATGCTTATGTTAGGTGTTGGATTTAAGCTGTCAGGAGACCGGACACAGATGAGCAAGATCGTGAAAATGTTAGGTGTCCGCTATGGAGTGGCTGTTTTAACAGCAGCAGCATTTTACTTTCTGCTTCCTTTTTCCCTGGAATACCGTCAGGCTCTGGCAGTGCTTGTGTTCAGCCCTATTGCCGCAGCAGCGCCTGCATTTACGGCAGACCTGAAAGGGGATATTAACCTGGCAAGCGCGGTAAATTCTCTTTCCATCATTATCAGTATGTTCTGCATTACCTGTGTGCTGATCGCAGTTCTATAGAAATGATAGATATATGTTGTAGTTACTGTTCATGCGTTGCATGACCAGCAACGGAATTTGCCGTGGCTTCACATTTAAATACGGCAAATTCCCGCTACCACTACGTTATCGTACGGCACTTTCGGTTCCAAAAGTGCCTACCATGTACAGTAACTATGTTGTATACAAAATGAACAGTTTGTATGCAAAATGACTTTGAAATGGCGCAGGTTTGTGTTATGATGATACCAGGGTCAAAAGGTCTAAAATCCGATGCAAGCTTGCTTGCGGGAGTGTAAAGCACGTAGCAATTCGGTATCAGAGGGGGCAAAAGATCATAAATACAGCCTGTTTAATACAGGTGGGTTATTACGGAGGACAGAAAAAATGGAAGCGATCCTGATGAAAGCAGCTTCTTTTATTGCAGTTATTATTTTAGGATATGGATTGCGGAAAGCTGGCTTTTTTAAAGAAGAAGATTTTTATGTATTGTCAAAGATCGTGCTTAAGATCACACTTCCTGCATCTATTATTGCAAATTTTTCACAGGCTGAGATACAGCCTGCCATGCTTTTGCTGTGTCTTGTAGGATTTGCAGGCGGCGTGCTCTACATGAGCCTTGGATGGATCCTTGGAGGGAAAGACAGGGATGAAAAGGCATTTCATATCCTGAATATGTCTGGTTATAATATTGGAAATTTCACCATGCCATTTACCGCCGGTTTTTTTGGCCCTACAGGTGTAGTCATCACCAGTTTATTTGATACGGGAAATGCGTTTATCTGTCTGGGAGGTGCTTACAGTGTTGCTTCTATGGCAAAGGATAAAAACAGCAGGTTTTCTGTGGGTCCTATTTTGAAAACACTGATAAAATCTGCGCCATTTGATGCATATATCGGTATGCTCATCCTTTCCCTGATCCATGTTTCTCTTCCAGCACCTGCTGTCAGCATTGCACAGCTGATCGGAAATGCCAATACGTTTATGGCAATGTTAATGCTTGGAGTTGGTTTTAAGCTTTCAGGCGATAAAAAGCAGATCGGAAAAATCGGAAAGATCCTTTCCATACGTTATGGTGTGGCAGTGGTGGCATCATTGATGTTTTATTTTGTTCTTCCACTTCCATTGGAATATCGTCAGACACTGGCGGTACTGGTGTTCAGCCCTATTGCAGCAGCAGCACCTGCGTTTACCGGTGACCTGAAAGGGGATATTGGTCTTGCAAGTGCAGTAAATTCTATTTCTATTATTATCAGTATGATCATGATCACAACTGTACTTATTTTTGTACTGTAAATAATGAATGATGGAACAATTCTGCGAAAGCAGACTGGATTTTTGAAGAAAAGAGAATAAACGGGGAAGGAATGGTTATAATAGGATTATCACCAAAGAGAAAATATTAATACTTATCCTCCCCTTTTTTATACCTTGTCTGTTGCGAAGTGCAGCAGATAAGGTATTGTATTTTCTGGCAAAAACACGGATAATAGACACGAACATAGTACATCAGGGTAAATGAGAGGATAAAGGACATATGAAATTTTATCTGGCTCCCATGGAAGGGATCACAGGATACATATACAGACAGGCATACAATAGCTGTTTTAAGCCTATGGACAGGTATTTTACACCATTTCTGGCACCGAAGCACAAAAGCGGTTTCAGCAGCAAAGAATTAAATGACATCCTTCCGGAGCATAATCAGGGAATGGAGGTCATTCCCCAGATCCTTACATCAGATCCGGAGGATTTTTTAGATACAGCGGTAAAATTAAAGGAATATGGTTATACAGAGGTTAATCTGAACCTGGGATGTCCTTCAGGTACTGTGGCAGCCAAGGGAAAAGGCGCCGGATTTTTAAAAGATACTGAAAAGCTTGCCAGGTTCTTGGGAGAGGTCAGTGAGGGAATGGAACGGGAAAATCTTCATTTTTCCATCAAGACCCGCGTGGGGGTGGAAAGTGAAGAAGAGTTTCAGACTCTTCTAGGTCTGTACAACCAGTGCCCATTAACAGAACTTATCATCCACCCCAGAGTATTAAAAGATTTTTATAAATACAATGTGCGGATGAATGCTTTTAAAGAGGGATTTGAAAAAAGCAGACATTCTGTGTGCTATAATGGGGATATTTTCCGAAGGAAAGACTATGACCGTCTTGTAAAAGAGTATCCGGATCTGGATAAGATAATGATGGGACGGGGGATCATGATGAACCCATTTTTAATGGAAGAGATCGCTGACGGAACATCCCAGAAAGTATCTGGAAAAATGTCTGCCGACAGGAAGGCAGACCGGCTGGAGAAATTCCACCGTCTGCTCTGTGACGGATATACCCATGTTATGAGCGGAGACAGACCGGTATTGTTTAAAATGAAAGAACTGTGGGGATTTCTGATCCATTCCTGTCCGGAAGAAGAAAAGCTTATGAAGAAGATACGCAAGGCACAGCACCTTGCAGAATATGAAGGGGTGGTATCAGAACTGTTCTGCCGCATGAGAGAGCATGAATAAGGGCATGAATAAGACCATGAGAAAAATTTATTGCCCTATAAAATGGAGGGAGCCGGCAGAAAAGGGGGGAATCTGCCGGCTTAGGTATGAAAAAGTGTCTTCCTGTATGGTAAAAGGTCTCATCAACCTTACAAGTAATAATATACAGGTAAATTGTGGACAAAGTTTGAGCAGACGATAAAGAAAAAATAAAATTCCTGAAGGGAAAATAAAGAAATTATGAAAGACTCCGACGGAAGCAGATAAGGAGAAAAGCTATGTATGATAATCTGACAAAAGACGATATTAAAAAAATGCAGGAAGAAATAGAATACCGTAAGCTGGTGGTGCGCAAAGAAGCATTGGAGGCAGTAAAGGAGGCAAGAGCCCAGGGGGATTTAAGTGAGAATTTTGAATATAAGGCAGCAAAGCAGGACAAGAACCGTAACGAGAGCCGTATCCGTTATCTGGAAAAAATGATAAAAACAGCCCGTATTGTTTCAGATGAGTCAAAATCAGATGAAGTAGGTCTGGGCGACCGGGTGGAATTATATATTCCGGAAGATGATGAAACAGAAAGCTATAAATTAGTGACCACAGTCCGGGGAAACTCCATGAAAGGACTTATAAGTATTGATTCTCCTTTAGGAAAGGCGATCAAGGGCCGCAAAACAGGAGATAAGGTGTATATTAAAGTAAATGACACCTACGGATATGAGGCGGAGATCCGTTCCATCGATAAGACAGCTAAAGAGGAAGAAGACCAGCTGCGCAGCTATTAATTACTATGAAAGTCCCGGACGGCAGCCGCGAATGAGCCATGCTTGCATGAGCGAATTCACGGGTATCGGACGGGCAAGCCGGTATGAGCAAGGAGCGCGATAGCGCGGATTGCGAATGCTGGCGACGATTGCGGGAGCACCAAAGGTGCGGAGCAATCGGCTTTCATGAATGGTGATGCCTGCGTCAGCAGTCATGTCCGTTTAGAAAGGGCGCCTTATCACAGAAAGGCAGGAAATGATATGGGCAATGATATGGACAAAAAGGGAATACTGACTGTGCGGATGATGGGAACCATATCAGTAGAATATGAAGGGGAGTTTTTTCCTATAGGGACTGCTCTTACAGGGAAGATCCTGCAGCTTTTCCTGATCCTTTTGTATGCAGGAAAGAAGGGAGTGGGCAGGGAAGAGCTGTTAGATGCATTTTACGGAAATGGAGAGTATGCTAATCCATCCGGCAGTTTAAGGGCAGCAGTTTTCAGGCTGCGCAGATTATTAAAAGAAATGCTGCCAGAGCATGAGTATATCTGTACAGATGGCGGTATTTACCGGTGGGATGAGGGAAATGTGACTGTTTCCATTGATGCTAGAAATTTTGAAAAAGCAGCTCAAAGTGCTCTTGCAACAGGAAAAAAAGAGGAGCTGTGCCACGCCTGCAGTTTGTATTACGGGGAATTCCTTTCTCAGATGACAGGAGAAAAATGGGTCAATGTGATCGGTGTAAAATACCAGGAGCTGTATTTTAAATGCCTGCGCCTGGCAAGCCGGCTTTTAAAAGCAGACCGGGAATATGACAGGCTTTTAAACTTAAGCACAGCAGCCAGTAAGCTGTATCCTTATGAGGAATGCCAGATGATGAAGCTGGACTGCCTGATCGCTTTAAAACGGTATCAGGAAGCCATGGAAGTTTATAAACAGGTGGTCGTCCAGTATTTTGAAGAACAGGGGCTTCCGCCTTCTGAAACCATGCTGCAGCGTTTCCGCCTGATGAGCGGTCAGATCCGTTACACTTCCGATATGCTAAAGGACATTGAAAATACCTTAAAAGAGAGGGAAGAAACCCAGGGACCTTATTACAGTACATACCCTTCCTTTATTGACAGTTACCGTCTGGTGAGCCGCATGGCAGAACGTTTTTCCTTTGAATATACATTATTCTGCATTACTCTTGTAGATGGAAAAGGAGCATTGCTGGAAGGCAAAATGGTGCAGACGACATCTGAGATGTTAAAAAATGCCATAGGAGAGAGTCTGCGAAAGGGAGATCTGTTTACCTGCTACAGCCCGGTCCAGTATCTGGTCCTGTTAAATGGAGCAGGCCAGGAACATGTCCTGGCCGTGTGTGAACGTGTGGAACGTAGTTTAAAGCAATGGGAAAATGGAAAAAAGATCAATTTTAGTCATCAGATCCTGGGGTTGGCACCATAGCGTCCTTCCAGATATTGTTTACCATAGGCTTCATCATTTCTTGGGATGAGGCCATTTTCTTTTTTATAAGAAGAAAGTGGATAGAGAACAGCATCCGTTCCTTCCGGGCGGCAGCACAGGCAGATCTCGTCTCTTCGCATAACAGCCGGATTAAGGATCGCTGTGTTATGGCTGGTAAATACTAACTGCGCATGATGAGGATTTTTCTCATGATCCTGGTACAGAGACAGGATAAAGCGTAGCAGATGAGGATGGAGCACGTTATCTAAGTCATCGGCTAATAGAAGACTTCCCAGACGCAGGCTTTTTACGACTAACGGGATCAGGGTAAGCAGCTTTCTGATGCCTGTGGATTCTTCATTGAAAGAAACAAAAAAGGTATTTCCATCTGCTTTCCCATGGGTCAGGATCAGGGATGGATCATCGAAGCCCTGTTCTTTTGTAATGGAGTAATCTAAAATATCAATATCCATAGCCTGGAGCAGACGGCAGATGACCTGACGTTCTTCTACTTCAGAGGGCAGATCCGGGGCTTTTTTATAGTCATGTTCCCGGAAAAACAGAACCTGGCTGAACCATGATGCAGCAGCTTTTGCACATTCAGAGGAAGATTTTGGGTCAAGATAGCGTAAAAGAGAGACCCCGGCCGGGAGAGTGGAAAAATCCATTTTTCCGGCTTCATTTCCAATATGGAGTTCATTTGCTTTGCGGGCAAAAAGAACGCCGGCATCATCAGAACCGGGTTTGCCGTAAAACATATTTTCTTCCAGGACAGCGCCTTGTTTTACATCAAGCTGATAACGGAAGAGAAAACCATTTCTGCGAAAAAGCAGGTCAAAACTTAAAGGAAGCTCTCTGCATGTATGATCCAGACGGCAATAGGAACGGCCGGAAGAGGTGATAAGAGAAAAATCACCTGCAGCCAGACGACATACATTCCAGAGCGCCTCTAATATAGAAGATTTTCCGCAGCCGTTTGGACCGTAAAGGGAGATAACAGGAAGAAATGATTCGCCGTCTCCCTGCGCTGTCAGCAGAGAAGCTTTGTGTTCATTAATAGGAGCCGGAAAAAAGTCCAGCAATGTTTCATTTTTAAATAATCTGTAATTTCTTAAAACAAACTGATTCAGCATACAAACCTCCAAAATGCGAAGATGTGAGAAAAAAACTCATTGAAGCGAATTATAGCATATGTTATAAAAAAACACAAGAACGACTGAGAAAAAAACTCATAGAGTCTGTAAATTATTTGAAAAATTGAAAATTTTTTGAAAATATAAATCCATATAACGCCTGGTATAACGCTATCTCTGCTATGATAAAGATAAATGAAAGTATAAACTGAATGACTGTGAAACGGGATTCAGGAAGTACTGGAGTTTGGCAGGAAATGGGGCCTGCACAAAATTCAGAGAGAGGAGAAACAGGGTATGAGAGGACGAAGCAGACGCAAGAAACGAACGGGAAAAATGGTTAGTTTACAGAAGCGTTTCCTGGCATTTATGCTGGCATTTGCCATGATCTTCACCAATGTGGGAACAGATCTGCATGTCAGCTTTGCAGCATCAGGAAACAAAGTGGACTTTACCATTGGCGGTGCTGACCTGGTGGATGCCATCCGTCAGGCCATCGAAGACGAAAATGTGGTATCACAGGACAGCCTGGATTTTACCGACGGTGCCACAGAAAAGTTTGAAGCACTGTTCTTTGGAGACGGAAAGGTATATGAAGTCTATCCGGACATCCAGGGAGACAGCATGGAGGCAGAGTTAAGGGTATTTGTAAAGCTTCCGGCTGATGCAGATGATACGTACATGGTAACAGGAGAGGAAGAGGTTTATTTCCTTTACGTAAATAACGGGGAAGATACCATCAGCTGTTCTACAACTGTAACAAGAACAGAAAACGGAAAAGAAAAGGAAAAGACCACCAAACGTATTACCATAAAGAGTTATGAAGATAAGTTTGGGGATGAAGAAAGAAACATTATTTCCAAACCTGCAGAAACTGCTCCGGCAGAAAAGCCTTCAGAAGCAGTGAACGAAGAAACAACAGAAAATGTTGTAAATCCAACGGATGCAGAAAAAGAGACCACAGCTGCTGAAGAAACCGCAGAAGTTCCGGAAACTAAGGAAGATGTGGAAGAAAGCAAAGAGCAGCCGGAAGAGACTAAGGAAGAAGAGACTGAGGCAGCAACAGAAGCTCCAGAGGAGATAACAGAGCCTGAGACTGAGGAAGCAGCTGAAACGGAAGCAGCAGAATCTGAGACAGAAGCTTCTGAACCAGAGGCAGAGGCTCCGGCAGAAGAACCGGCGCAGGAAGGTGAAGTGACAGCTTCTATTTCCAGACATGGTGTACCGTTAGTTGCCATGAAGGAAGATGCAGAAAATGCAGCAGATGGGGCAGAGCCAACAGAACCGGAAAAGGAAGAAGCAGCAGAGGCTGCAGAGCCGGTCAAAGAAGAAAAAGCGGAAGAACTGAAAAAGGAAGAAGCTTCTGAACCAGAGACTGCACCTGAACCAGAGACAGAAACAACTGTAGAAGAGACTACGACAGAAGAGACTACAGCAGAAAAAACCACAGCAGAGGCAGAAAAAGAAAGCAGACCGGAAGGCTCTGCAGCAGAAGAAACCACAGCAGAGGCAGAAACTGAACCGGAAGTTCCGGCAGGCCCGGGAGAGACAACTGTACCAGAAGGAACCCCGGAAAGTACAGAACCGGAAACAGAGCCTGCACAGCCGGCAGAAACAACAGCGGCTATCCCGGAAACATTACCAGCACCACAGCCAGAAGCACCGGCAAAAACAGCAGATGACGGAGATCTGGTAGGTATTGGTTACTGCAGTACAGCGAAGGTTTATAAGAGTACACTGAATGCATTGCGTGTATTTGATGCTGAAATTGTACTTTCTGCAGAAGTTGCAGGAGCAGAAGGCGTGACAGTGAAGCTGACAGCTTTAAGCGATGTGCTTCCTGAAAATGGCTATATTGAGGCTAATGCAGTAGAGGATGAAGCTCAGCTGGAGCTTATGAAAGCAGCTGCAGATGATATATTAAAAGCTGAAAACCGCAGAGTAACGGATCTTTTTGCAGCAGACATCACCCTTTACAATGAAGATGGTGAAGCAGTTCAGCCAGATGGAAGTGTAAAAGTTACTTTTGAAGGAACCGCCATTGGAAATTCCGGCACCAGAGTCCTTTACATGGGTGAAAATGCTTCTGATACAGAAACATATGATGCACAGATGATAAAATCTGTAGCAGCAGACGGTGATGCAACAGCATTTATGACAGATCATTTCTCACTGTATGTAACAGCTGATACAGAAGAGATCATCTGTTATGAAGTAAATTTCTATTATAAAGATGCAGAAGGAAAGGATGTGTTTATTTCCGGTCCGCAGTATGTGGAAGATGGAAAAGCAGCAGAAGCGCCAGCAGTGCCGGATCGTGATGGATACAGGTTTACAGGCTGGGATACAGATTTCAGTAAAGTAACTGGTGATATGAAGGTTTATGCTGGTTATGCACCAATAGCCGGTCAGGTACGCCTTACTGTAAATTATGTGTACAGCAATGGCAGTCTGGCAGCACAGCCGTGGGTTTCTCATGTAGAATCCGGTGTTCCCTGTAACCTGACAGCAGAATCTCCTGCAATCCAGGGATTCACACCAGATCAGACAACTGTATCCTTTAATGATGCATATACAACAGACAAGACTGTGACCGTTACCTACAAAGGTGCAAAAGTTAATTACACAGTAAATCATTATCTGTTAAATGTAGATGATACAAAGCCAGATACACCTGCAGCTACAGAAACAGTGCCAGGTGAAACCGGACTGACAACTGAAGCCAAAGCAAAAGAATATGCAGGATTTACACCACGGGCTATCAGTCAGGGAACTGTAAATGCAGATGGAAGTACGGTAGTAGAGATTTTATATGAAAGAAATTATTATACTCTGACCTGGAATACAGGAGAAAATGCTTCTTATATTGCACCTGAGCAGGTACGCTATGGTGCAGCCGTAACAAAACCAGACAAGAATCCGACAAAGGTAGGCTATGAATTTAAAGGCTGGGAAAACCTTCAGGAGACCATGCCGGCAGAAGATCTGGTAGTTACTGCGAAATGGGAAGCAGCAAAGAGAGCTGATTATAAGATTATTTACTGGACTGAAACTGTAAAAGAGGGTGTTTACACTGTAAACCATGTGATAAATGGAAATGGTACAGTGGGAAGTTCTATCCCGAATGGAAGTTATAAAGTACCGGAAGGATATAAGACAACACCAGTAGCAGAAAAAACGGATGGTGATGTGAAGATAACGGCCGATGGAACGGCAGTTAAGAATGTTTATTTTGCAAGAGCTACGTATACCATTACGTTTATGAGATGGAACAGTCGGAAGTGGAAGTGGAAGGAAGATGAAAGTTTAAGGATCACCGCCCGTTATGGTGTAGACGTATCTGCGAAATGGGAAACCGCCTGTGCAGATGACGGCTGGGGACCAAATTCTTCTGGAAATATACAGTATACGCTTTTAGCGAATATGCCAGCTGAAAATCTGACCATGTATGAAAAAGATGCAGGTTCAGGTAAAAAGATTATTTACTATGTGGAAGGGTTAGATGGAGAACGAACAACGTACAGGACATTTGAAGCTTCAAGTAATGTACATTTAACTAAAGAAGATCAGATGTCAATTACTGGATTTACGTATTCTGACTGGAAGCAGTATAATGAATGGTACGAAGAACCTGTTCTCTGGCTCTATTATACCAGGAATTCCTATAATCTTCGCTTTGAGAATTGTCAGCCAATGGATCCGGAAAGCATCAAATTTGAGGCAAAACTGTCCACAGGCAAACCTTCCCGAGATCCAGGAAGACCTTCATATGTAGATTCTGATTATACATTTGCAGGCTGGTATCTGGATCCTGGCTTTAAGGAACCGGTAAATTGGAATGAGACCATGACAGAAGATGGACTTACCATCTACGCAAAATGGGAAAAACCGAAATATACAGTTGATTTCGTAACTAATTGTAAAGAAGAAAAAGCTAGTATTACCAGGGAAAAAGGTTTTGTTTTAACAGAAGAAGAACTGGCAGCACCGGACAAAGCAGATGATGAATTCCTCGGCTGGTATACTGACAGCGCACTTACAAAGAAGTTTATTCCAGAGTCACAGATCGTAAAGGATACAACTTTATATGCAAGATGGAGAAACTCTGATACAGTCACATATACTGTGAAATATATGTGTGGTGATGTAGCGATTGCCGATGCGAAGCAGCAGACTGTAATAAGAAATTCCACAGTAAGTGAACCTGCTGAAACAGTAGAAGGATATTATCCTGAAACTTTATCCATCAGTGCAATGATCACAAAGGATGGACAGGAGATCATATTTAAGTATAGAGCAGTACAGAGCTGGACTTATACAGTAAAATATTTACTGGAGGGCACTAAAACACCGGTACCTGGAAGTACAGTTGAAACAGGTACTACCAGTGACCAGAATGTAATGATAACCTTTAAGACATTTGAAGGATATACATTAAAATCTGATCCAGTGCAGAAAGTAACCCAGGAGAATCAGGTAGTTATTTTCTACTATGTACCTAAGACTGCAATTTATCATATACAGCACTGGTATGAAAGATTAGATGGTACATTTGGTCTGCGCTATATTGATACTGTCTCTTATACACATCTCCGAGCCCACGAGACAAGAGGCAA
>ENA-OZZG01000547-OZZG01000547.1-human-gut-metagenome-genome-assembly--contig:-NODE-547-length-13691-cov-11.440745_pt1 | contig 13691 bp, 8 predicted proteins | sample MGYA00243645_ERZ654147 | MGnify/ENA primary metagenome ERZ654147 (study PRJEB26926, sample SAMN06165256) | human gut metagenome | biome: ENVO:00009003; feature: ENVO:2100002; material: ENVO:00002003... | reverse complement strand
TACGAGATTGCCTCTTGTCTCGTGGGCTCGGAGATGTGTATAAGAGACAGTACTGTACCTGTACCGATTAATTCAGTTGGTTCACATAATAAAATATCTGGTTTTAATGTTGCAATAGCTTGAGCTTCTTTTACCGAATCAGCACATACTACTGTATACATATCATTTTCTTTAGCTCTATTAATAACTTTTACTAATTCTTCTAATTTCAAAGAATGCTCTGCATGATTTAAAAATACAGCTTTTACGCCAGCTTCTGCCAAAGCTTCTGGTACAACATAACCCATACCTCTGCCAGCTTTTAAACTATCCATATGTTGTGCTGTAACTATCAAATTAGTTGTATTTTCAGCAATCATTCTCAAATCTACAAAAGGTGCTGTAAAAAATACATCAAAATCTTTTTCTTTAGCTATAGCATCTGCTGCTAATGCCAATTTTAAAAGTTTCTTCCCATATAAATATGATTTAGGATTTACCATAAAAAACGGTGTTTTTATTTTTCTCAAAATAATCTCCTCCATATTTTTAGTTTGTATTAAATATTTTGTGTACTAAATACTTTATAATATCTGCGTAAAATATCTTTTATGCCTTCTTTTAATAATGTTTTAACAGCAAAATAGTCTTTAGCTTCATTTTCTTGTAAATTTTTATATGCATTTAAAATAAAATCCGTATAAATATTTATTTTTGCTATACCTTCTTTAGCACAACGAGATAAATTTTCATCACCTGATGAAGAACCTCCATGTAACACTAATGGAACATCTAAAGCTTCTGATAATTCTTTTAAACGTTCAAAATTAATTACAGGTGTTCCTTTATAACTCCCATGTGCTGTACCGATAGATACTGCTAAGGAATCTAAATTTGTTTCTTGCGTCAATTTTATTGCTTCTTCTACAGAAGTATATACTGACTTAGCTTCACTTAATGCATCTACACTTACACCTGTACCAACATGTCCAATTTCAGCTTCTACACAAACATCATGTGCATGTGCATAATCTACTACCTCTTTTGTAATTCTAATATTTTCATCTAATATTTCATTTGAAGCATCAATCATTACAGATGTAAAACCTAACTCAATAGCTCTTTTTATAAAATCAAAATCTTCACCATGGTCTAAATGTAATACTACAGGAACTTTTGCTTTATTAGCATAATATTTTCCTATATTAGCTGCTTCTTCTAGACTTTGATATTTACTATGCACCTGAGCAAAAGATAAAATCAATGGTAAATTCATTTCTTCTGCTACTTCTATATGAGCTTTTGCTGAAATTTCATCTACAAAATTAGCAGAAGGTATAGCAAAATGTTTTTGCTTTGCAGTAAGTAATAATTCTTTTGAAGACACTAACATATAAAAACCTCCTATTATTCGCCCATAATAATAATTTTACATTTTCTTGTACGCGAACGAGTTCTGTCAAAATCTACAAAATAAACGTATCCTGTTGTACCTACACCTAAAGCCCCATTATCAACTTCAAAAGTTTCACTTGAACCAATTAAAGTAGCTTTTAAATGCGCTTCACAATTTAATAATGCTGTTCTATCACCATTAGGTAAATAATCTTCTGCATTTGGCCAAGAAGCAACTGCTTCATAATGTTTTTCACCTGGATAATTATATTGACCTTCAGCTATATTATCAGGAATGAGTTTTTGCAAGATATTATTTAAATCAGCTTGTAAAAATTCATCGCCATTTTCTGTATAATCATGCACAAATTCTTCAAAAAATACAGCACATGTTGTATGTGGGGAAATAACTGTACATATGCCATTTTTAATCTTACTGTTAAGTATTGCTGTTTTTACTTGTGGTGTAATATCAAAAAAAGTCGGTGTTTTTCCATGAGATGTCAATTGTATCGTCTCTTTGTAAACGGTCATAATATCCCCTCCAAAATATTAAAAATTTAAAATTAACTGAAATTTACTTCAATTAAATCTTATCATTTATATAACATTTAATCAATATTTATGCATTAGAACATTTGATAAAGATACTCATCTTGCTATTCCAATTTTTATATTTGTAAAAAATCTTCTATTTATACAACTAAAAAAGAAAAGCAAGATACAATAAAGTATCTTGCTTTTTATTAATCTTATTCAGTAACTGTAGTTTCTTCTTGTGCTTCATGTTCAGCAGCATCTAAATCAACTACATTGATATTTCTATATCTACTCATACCAGTACCAGCAGGAATTAATTTACCGATGATAACATTTTCCTTAAGACCGATAAGTGGATCAACCTTACCTTTGATAGCTGCATCAGTAAGAACACGAGTAGTTTCTTGGAATGATGCTGCAGATAAGAAGGAATCTGTTGCCAAGGAAGCTTTTGTAATACCTAAAAGGATTGGACGAGCAACGGCTGGAATACCGCCTTCTTCAATAGCTTTAGCATTTGCAGATTCAAAGCTATTGATATCAATATATTCACCAGGGAGGAAATCAGTGTCACCAGAATCTTCAATTTTAACTTTATGAAGCATCTGACGAACCATAACTTCGATATGTTTATCGTTGATACCAACACCCTGAGATTTATATACTTTTTGTACTTCGTATACGAGGTAACGCTGAGTTTCACGTAAACCACAAATACGTAAGATATCATGTGGATTAATAGAACCTTCAGTGATTTTATCACCAGGTTTAATTCTTGCACCATTTTTAACAATGAGACGAGAACCATAAGGAATTAAATATTCTCTAGATTCGCCTTCATCTGGTGTAATAGTAACTATGCGCATTTCTTTATCTTCGGAAATGAGAACAGTACCTTCGATTTCAGCAATGATAGCATGATGTTTTGGTTTTCTTGCTTCGAACAATTCTTCAACACGTGGAAGACCCTGTGTGATATCTTCGTCACTGGCAACCCCACCGGAGTGGAATGTACGCATTGTAAGCTGTGTACCAGGTTCACCGATAGATTGAGCAGCGATAATACCAACTGCTTCACCAACTTCAACCTGATTAGCTGTAGCAAGGTCTTGACCATAACATTTAATACATACACCAAGCTGAGATTTACATGTGAGTACGCTACGAATAGAAACTTTTTCACGTACTTTACAAATTGCTTTAGCAAGAGCTGGTGTAACAGTTTCGTTAAGAGAAGCAATTTTTTCACCAGTAGCAGGATCAATGATATCTTCTGCTAATACACGTCCTACGATACGATCTTCAAGAGATTCAATAATACCGTTACCTTCTTTAATAGCTTCAACTTCGATACCACGAATGTTGTTATTGCGAACTTTAACTTCTTTCGCGTCGCTATTTAATACAGCTTCGATATATTCTTCTGTAAGTGGTGTATTTGCAGGAATGATTTCTGCGCCTGTGCTATCATAAACAGCATCAGTTGTATTTTTGCCAAGCATTTCATGCATCATAGCATGTTTAATGGATTTACGTACATTTTCTTCAGGAGCACCAAGAGCTATTGTTTCAGTGGACATAGAGTTGAGTCCTTCATAAATAGCGGAACCTTTGAGTACGATTTCGCTAACATTATGTTCACCAATAGTATTGAGAGCTTCTTCATCAAGTGTAGTATCTGCAGCATAAAGAACTTCGCCTGTTTTTGGACTAACGATATCATTTGCAAGCACACGACCTTTTAAGCTATCGCCAAGTTCTTTGATTGCAGCGCTAGAAGATGCAGCAAGTTTTGCACGTTCACGTACGAGGTTAATACCTACAACGTCACAGTCATCTTCACGAACGATAACGTCTTGAGCAACGTCAACAAGACGACGGGTGAGGTAACCAGAGTCAGCTGTTCTAAGTGCTGTATCGGCAAGACCTTTACGAGCACCATGAGAAGAAATAAAGTAATCAGACACTGTTAAGCCTTCACGGAAGTTTGCTTTGATTGGTAAGTCGATGATTTTACCAGATGGATCAGCCATAAGACCACGCATACCAGCGAGCTGACGCATCTGCTGTCTGTTACCGCGGGCACCAGAGTCAGCCATCATGAAGATATTATTGAATGTATCCATGTTAGCCATCATCGCATCAGCAACGTCATCTGTAGCATCGCTCCAAAGTTTTACAACTTTCTTATAACGTTCGTCTTCAGTGATAAGACCACGATTATAGTCGCGTTCAACACGGTTAACAACTTTTTCTGTAGCTGCCAAAATTTCTTTCTTTTCTGGTGGAACGATGATATCGGAGATAGCAACTGTCATACCAGCAAGACAAGCATAATGGTAACCTAAGTTTTTAACATTATCAATTACTTCAGCAGTTTTAGAACCACCAAATGTTTCAAAGCATCTAGCGACTAATTTACCAAGTTCTTTTTTACCTGTTTTGTAACCGAGATACCATTGTCCAGAGTTACCACCATGAACAATAGCTTCTTTAGCATCACTAGCAAGTAAGTTTTTAATATAACCAGCATCAACAGCTGTATCAGCTGGAACGATTTCTTTACCTTCGCTATTAACGATTGGTTCAGCCATCTTTTTACCTTTTAAGCCTTTAATTAAAGCTTCACGAGCTTCTGGTGTATCAGCTTCTAAGGAAACTTTTGTTACTTGATAGAAATCACGAATTTCAGGAGGAAGAATTTCATTGAAAATCATACGACCAAGAGTTGTTTTTACAAGGCCATATCCTTCCATACGAACTTGAATTAATGCTTGTAATTGAAGATTTTTATGTTGATGAGCTAAAATAGCTTCATTTATATCAGTAAATACTTTTCCTTCTCCTTGTGCATTTGGACGAAGGATTGTTAAATAGTAAGAACCAAGTACCATATCCTGAGATGGAGTGATAATTGGACCACCATCTTTTGGTGCTAAGATGTGGTTAGCAGCAAGCATTAAAATACGAGCTTCTGCTTGAGCTTCTGCTGAAAGTGGAAGGTGAATAGCCATCTGGTCACCATCGAAGTCAGCATTGTAAGCTGTACAAGCAAGTGGATGTAATTTAAGTGCACGACCTTCTGTGAGTACAGGTTCAAAAGCCTGAATACCAAGACGGTGAAGCGTAGGGGCACGGTTTAAAAGAACTGGATGTTCTTTAATAACTTCTTCTAATACATCCCAAACTTCTGGACGAATACGTTCAACCATGCGTTTTGCAGATTTAATATTGTGTGCAAGTCCAGAATTTACAAGTTTTTTCATTACAAATGGTTTGAATAATTCAAGAGCCATTTCTTTTGGTAAACCACATTGATGAAGTTTAAGTTCAGGACCTACAACGATAACGGAACGACCAGAGTAATCAACACGTTTACCTAATAAGTTCTGACGGAAACGACCTTGTTTACCTTTGAGCATATCACTTAAAGATTTAAGTGGACGGTTACCAGGGCCTGTTACAGCACGACCACGGCGACCATTATCGATAAGTGCGTCAACTGCTTCTTGAAGCATACGTTTTTCATTGCGCACGATAATATCTGGTGCACCTAAGTCTAATAAACGTTTTAAACGATTATTACGGTTGATAACACGACGATATAAATCATTTAAGTCAGATGTAGCAAAACGACCACCATCTAATTGAACCATTGGACGTAATTCTGGTGGAATAACTGGTACTACATCAAGAATCATCCAAGATGGTTTATTGCCAGATTTACGGAAAGCTTCTACTACTTCTAAGCGACGAATAGCACGAACTTTACGCTGACCGCTAGAAGTACGAAGTTCTTCACGTAATTCTTTATTCATTTTATCTAAATCTAATTCTTCCAAAAGCTGTTTTACCGCTTCAGCACCCATGCCTACTTTGAAGCTAGAGCCATATTTATCATAATACTCACGGTATTCATTTTCGGATAAAAGTTGCTTTTTAATAAGAGGTGTATCGCCTGGATCTAATACTATATAAGAAGCAAAGTATAATACTTTCTCTAAAGAACGAGGTGATACATCTAAGATAAGACCCATACGACTTGGAATGCCTTTAAAGTACCAAATGTGAGATACTGGTGCAGCGAGCTCTATATGACCCATACGTTCACGACGTACTTTTGCACGAGTTACTTCTACGCCACAACGGTCACAGACAATACCTTTATAACGAATGCGTTTGTATTTACCGCAATGACATTCCCAGTCACGTGTAGGACCAAAAATTCTTTCACAGAACAAACCATCACGTTCAGGTTTTAAAGTACGATAATTGATAGTTTCTGGTTTTTTTACTTCGCCATAAGACCATTCACGAATCTTTTCTGGAGAAGCTAGTCCTATGCGCATAGAATCAAAATTATTTACATCTAACAAGGGGCTGTCACTCCCTTTCTTTAAAATTCAGCCTTGCATCTGTTAAAAAACTTTTATTAAACAAATAAAAGTTACCTACATTACTATATCACTATTTCAATTTATTGATTAAGAGCATTTATAATTATAAATGCTCTTAAATCGATTAAATTAAACCATTATATTATTCGTCAAAATTATCTGCACCAAGATCAGCAATGATATCATCTGTTGGTTCTTCAGTAGTATAATCATCTTCTACTACATTTTCTTCAGAAACATCTGTTGTTACTGCTTGACCATAAGATTCTTTTGTTGCTGTTGCATCCATATCGAGTTCTCTTGCAGTTTCATTGATATCATCTTCAATATCATTAATCATAATTTCCTGTGCATCTTCGGAAAGAACTTTGATATCAAGACCAATACTTTGTAACTCTTTAATGAGAACTTTGAAGGATTCTGGAACACCTGGTTCAGGAATGTTTTCACCTTTTACAATAGCTTCATATGTTTTAACACGTCCAACAACATCGTCAGATTTTACTGTTAAAATTTCTTGAAGTGTATAAGCTGCACCATATGCTTCGAGAGCCCAAACTTCCATTTCCCCGAAACGCTGACCACCAAATTGTGCTTTACCACCAAGTGGCTGTTGAGTAACAAGAGAGTATGGACCAGTTGAACGAGCATGGATTTTATCATCAACAAGGTGATGAAGTTTAAGCATGTACACGCAACCTACTGTAACAGGATTTTCAAATGGTTCACCTGTACGACCATCATATAAAATAGTCTTACCATTATCAGAGAAACCAGAAGCTTTGAGTGTTTCAAATACTTCGTTACCTTTTGCACCATCGAATACTGGAGTTGCAATGTGAATACCAGCAACGTCTGGTTTTGGCATACCATTTTTATCAAAATCATAACCAATTGCACGTAAACGAGATTCTACTGTTGGATCTCCTGCTTTAATCTGCATACCAAGTTCACGAACAGCCATACCAAGATGTGTTTCAAGTACCTGTCCGATGTTCATACGTGAAGGCACGCCTAATGGGTTAAGCACGATATTTACTGGAGTACCATCTGGTAAGAATGGCATATCTTCTTCACGCATAACGCGGGATACAACCCCTTTGTTACCATGACGACCAGCCATTTTATCGCCGACAGAGATTTTACGTTTTTGAGCAATATATACACGTACTAACTGATTTACACCAGGTGGTAATTCATCATTATTAGCACGGTTGAAGATTTTAACATCAACAATTCGACCAGCTTCACCATGTGGAACGCGAAGGGAAGTATCACGAACTTCACGAGCTTTTTCACCAAAGATAGCGCGTAATAATCTTTCTTCTGCTGTAAGTTCTGTTTCTCCTTTTGGAGTAACTTTACCAACTAAGATATCACCTGCACGAACTTCTGCACCGATACGGATAATACCATCAGCATCAAGGTCGCGAAGAGCATCTTCTGCTACGTTTGGAATATCTTGTGTGATTTCTTCTGGTCCAAGTTTTGTATCACGAGCATCGCATTCATATTCTTCAATATGGATAGATGTGTAAATATCTTCTTTTACAAGTTTTTCACTTAATAAAATCGCATCTTCGTAGTTATAACCTTCCCAAGGCATATATGCTACGATAACGTTGTAACCAAGAGCTAATTCACCATGGTCAGTTGCTGGACCATCAGCGATAGGTTCTTTTGCTTCTACATGATCACCTTTGTACACGATTGGCACTTGGTTCATACATGTACCTTGGTTGGAACGTAAATATTTTTGTAATTTATAATGGTCGATTTCACCAGTTTCGTCTGCACGAACTTCAATGTAATCTGCTGTTACTCTAACAACTTCACCTGCGCGTTTTGCAAGTACCATAACGCCAGAGTCACAAGCTGCTTTATATTCCATACCAGTACCAACAAGTGGTGCCTGTGTTCTGAAAAGAGGTACAGCCTGACGTTGCATGTTCGCACCCATTAAGGCACGGTTAGCATCGTCGTTTTCTAAGAATGGAATCATTGCTGTCGCAATGGATACAATCTGTTTTGGTGATACGTCCATGTAATCTACACTATCTGCATCAACAAGCATTGTTTCTTCATGAACACGTGCTGTTACACGCTGAGCTTTGAACCAGTTATTTTCATCTAATGGTTCATTGGCTTGTGCAATTACTAAATCATCTTCTTCATCAGCTGTTAAATAACGAACATCTGTTGTTACTTGTTTATTAACTTTATCGACTTTACGATAAGGTGTTTCCATAAAGCCAAATTCATTAATACGAGCATATGTTGCAAGGGAACCGATAAGACCGATGTTTGGACCTTCTGGAGTTTCGATAGGACACATACGACCATAGTGAGAGTTGTGTACGTCACGAACTTCGAACCCTGCACGTTCACGACTAAGACCACCAGGACCAAGTGCAGATAAACGACGTTTATGTGTAAGTTCACTAAGTGGGTTATTCTGGTCCATGAACTGAGACAACTGGCTAGAACCAAAGAATTCTTTGATTGCTGCCACAACAGGACGAATATTTACAAGAGCTTGTGGTGTAATTACATCATTATCTTGTGTATTCATACGTTCTCTGATTACACGTTCCATACGGGATAAACCGATACGGAATTGATTTTGTAACAATTCACCAACAGAACGGATACGACGATTTCCTAAATGGTCGATATCATCTTTATGTCCATGTCCATCCATTAAGTTTAATAAATAACTAATAGATGCAATAATATCGTTAATAGTAATTGTACGATGATTGTATGGTAAAGTACGAGAACAAATCATCTTAATTCTATTATTGTTTTTATCTTTAATATAAACAATTGCATGTTCATCTTCACCGAAGATATTATTTTCTTGTTCGATAGTAATATCTTCAACCATAGATGCTTCAATTGTAACATCAGCAGGAACTAAAACCTCACCAGTTTCTTTATCTACTAATGGCTCAGCTAATTTTTTGCCTAAAAGACGACGTTTCCAGCCTAATTTTTTAGTTAATTTATAACGACCTACAGTTGCTAAATCATAACGTTTAGGATCAAATAAAAGCTGTTCTAAAAGTTGTTTAGCATTATCTACAGTAGGTGGGTCGCCTGGACGCTGTCTTTTGTAGATTTCTACTAATGCTTCTTCTTTTGTTACTGTATTATCACGGTCTATAGTGTTTCTAATGCGTTCATCATTATCAAATAAAGACATAATAGCATCATTTGTACCATAACCTAATGCACGGATTAATACTGTAGCTGGTAATTTACGATTGCGGTCAAGACGAACAGAAATAACATCATTTAAATCTGTTTCAAACTCTATCCATGCACCACGGTTTGGAATAACTGTGGCATTATATAATCTTTTACCAGTAGGATCAATATTTTCACCGTAATAAGCACCAGGAGAACGAACGAGCTGGCTTACGATAACACGTTCCGCACCATTGATGATAAATGTACCTGTTTCTGTCATGAGTGGGAAATCACCCATGAAAACTTCCTGTTCCTTTACTTCGCCAGTATCATTATTAACCAGGCGTACATTGACACGTAAAGGAGCAGAATACGTAGCATCGCGTTCTTTACATTTATCAATATCATATTTAGGTTTTCCTAAAGAAAAACCTTCAAACGATAACACAAGATTTCCTGTAAATCCCTGAATTGGAGAGATATCATGGAAAATCTCCTGTAATCCTTCCTTCATAAACCAATCATAAGAATTTCTCTGGATATCCAGAAGATGAGGCATATCCATAACCTCTTTGATTTTGGCATAGCTATACCTGGTCCGTTTACCAACTGAGACAGGATTGAACATTAAAATCTTCACCCCTCAAACCGAATTGAAACTAAATATTAAACATATGAATAAAGTGTTTTCTTATCTTTTGTCTATACGCTTTGATATGTTTTCACTATCAACATACATTAAACGTTAAAAAGGCAAGGCACTTTTTCTCTTTAAAGACCTTGCTTTGTAATTGACAAAGATATTCCTTTGTACACCTCATTCACTCCAAAATATATAAAGCTATAGAAAAATATTTTCTATAACGTAATCAAATATATTGACATTCTTCGCTTAACAATGATAACTACAGTACTTAAATACTTAACAGTTATAATTGCCAATAGAAGATTTTTAAGAAGTATATCCTCTTAAAGGAACTGCCAAAACTCCTTTGTAGCTTCTAAAATATGAAGTCTTTTGTGTTTTTAAAGAACAACTAACTTTATAGGCTTGCTATTTGCTTACCTAAAACTTAACATAAAGCTTTATTTTCTTTGAAATAAAATCAAAAGAACTCTCGCTTTTTATGTTAAAAATTTTGAACGTTACTCATCTCAAACTAATTTTTATTTAGTTTTTTTACAACAAATAATCGCACGTCCGATAATAATAAATTATAGCATACTACCAGATGAGCGTCAATCAAATATTCTAGCTTAAAATGCGATTTAAACTAGAATATTTGATTTTAATTTTAAAGAATTTTAGATAAGAATAATTTTGTACGTTCTTGTTTAGGATTTTCAAAAATTTCTTTTGGTGTACCTTCTTCAATGATACGACCTTCATCTACGAATAATACACGATCCCCAACTTCACGAGCAAATCCCATTTCATGAGTAACTACAACCATTGTCATCCCTTGATTAGCTAAGCTTTTCATAACATCTAATACTTCTGTTACCATTTCTGGGTCAAGAGCTGATGTTGGTTCGTCAAAGAGCATAACTTTTGGTTTCATTGCAAGAGCTCTAGCAATGGCCACACGTTGTTGTTGCCCACCAGATAACTGACTTGGATAAGAATTAGCTTTTTCTTTTAAACCAACTCTTTGTAATAAATCCATAGCTGTTGAGATTGCTTCATCACGTGAGATTTTCAACACTTTTGTTGGTGCAAGTACAATATTTTCTAATACTGTCATATGTGGAAATAAATTAAAACGTTGGAATACCATACCGATATTTTCACGAATTTTATTGATATCCGCATGTTTATCGAGTTTCATATTATCTACAGTGATATCTCCACTTGTAGGCTCTTCTAAATAATTCATGCAACGAAGTAGTGTAGATTTACCAGAACCACTTGGCCCAATTATAACTACCACTTCTTTTTCTTCAATGGAAACATCTACGCCTTTTAATACTTCTACATGACCAAAAGACTTATGCAGATTTTTAATTTCTATCATCAATTTGATACCTCCGCTCTAAATATGCTACAAAACGAGAAATAGATAATGTCATTATTAAATAAATTAAAGCAACACAAACCCAAATTTCTAAAGAAGCATATGTTCTAGCAATAACTAATTGACCACGACGAGTTAATTCTTCAAAGCCAATAACAGACACTAATGATGAATCTTTCAATAAAGCGATAAATTCATTTCCTAGTGGTGGTATTACACGTTTAAAAGCCTGAGGAATAATTATATATCTCATTGTCTGGAACCAAGATAAACCTAAAGAGCGACCTGCTTCCATCTGACCATTATCTATAGATTGTATACCTGCTCTAAAAATTTCCGCTACATATGCACCACTATTGATACTACAAGCAGCAATAGCTGCTACAAATGGGTTCATTTTTATACCTGTTAATACAGGTAGTGCAAAATATATCAAGAAAATCTGTACTAATAAAGGTGTTCCACGTAAAAAGTCAACGTAGATAGCTGCTAACCATTTAATTATTCTAATTTTACTAATGCGAGCAACACCAACAAATAAACCAATAATAATACCAATTGCAACACTTAGTGCTGTAATTTGAATTGTAAAAATAGCACCTTCAATAAGTAATGGAAAAGCATTGATAATAATATCAAATCTAAAATCCAAAAATAAAACCTCCTCACTTTCTTCTATTATAGAAAAAGGACACTGACCATCAGACAGTGTCCTTCTAGGTTACTATGTTAAATACAAAATCTATTATTTAGCAGGTTTTGTACCAAACCATTTTTCATAGATTTTGTCATATTCACCATTTTCTTTAAGTGTTTTTAAAGCTGCATCTACTTTTTGTTTTAATTCTGTATTACCTTTTTTCATTGCAAAACCATATTCTTCAGATGTAAGTTTATCATCTAAACGTTTTACATCAGTAGCTTTAGTTTTTACAATATAATAATCATTTACAGGAAGGTCATTAATAACTGCATCAACGTTACCTGCTTTTAATTCCATAAATGTATCAGCAGAACTATTTAAAGCTTTTACTTCAGCACCTTCGATTTTCTGTGCTTCTTCCATGCTTGTTGTACCAATCTGTACAGCTATTTTTTTGCCTTTTAAATCAGCAAAACCATTGATATCAGTGTTGTCTTTAGGAACAACGATAGTAAGACCAGAAATATAGTAAGGATCAGAGAATTCTACCTGATTTTTACGTTCTTCATTAATAGTCATACCAGAAGCAATTATATCAATATTGCCAGATTCCATAGCAGGAATTAAGCCATCGAAGTTAACATTTTGAATTTCAGCTGTGTAACCCATTTCTTTAGCTACAGCTCTGATTAAATCCATATCAAAACCTTGATATTCTGTGCTACCATTTTCGTCTTGGAATTCAAATGGAGCAAAGTCAGCATTAGTACCTACACGTAATACTTTTTCTCCGCTAGAAGCTGCTTTATCAGAACTATCTTGTCCACAGCCAGCGAAAAGTGCACTTACAGCAAACATACAAAGAGCACATAAAGTTAATAGTTTCTTACTCATTATGTAACTTCCCTTCTTTAAATTTGTTTATAAAATTATAATTACATCTAACCTTAAAAAAGGCTCGGAAATATCCAAGCCTCCTTGCCGATTAAACTAAATTATTTATTGCGTCTAGCGTTGAAACAATCACGACAATAAACTGGACGGTCTCCTTTTGGTTCAAAAGGAACCTGTGTTTCTTTTCCGCATTCTGCACATTCTACAGTATACATCTGACGCTGTTCTTTTCCGCCTTCACGTTCGCGACGTCTTTTATCACGGCATTCATGGCAACGTGCTGGTTCATTTTCAAAGCCTTTTTCTGCATAAAAAGCTTGTTCTCCTGCACTGAAAACAAATTCCTTACCACAATCTTTACATACTAGTGTTTTGTCTTGAAAATCCATTTGTAAAACTCCTTAAAAAGTTCAATTAAGCCCAAGCCGTTTCATCCCATAAATGCATGATTTTCCACGTCATTTTTCATATCAGAACAAAAAAGCTGTTTGCTTCTTTTAGTATAAAGTTTTATTCAACAAAAATCAAGCAAAAATTAACTATATATTGTAAAATTATAAAAATTTTTCTCCCTTTATTCGTATATTTATACCTGTCTCTTATACACATCTCCGAGCCCACGAGACAAGAGGCAAT
>ENA-OZZG01000541-OZZG01000541.1-human-gut-metagenome-genome-assembly--contig:-NODE-541-length-13890-cov-6.017058_pt1 | contig 13890 bp, 9 predicted proteins | sample MGYA00243645_ERZ654147 | MGnify/ENA primary metagenome ERZ654147 (study PRJEB26926, sample SAMN06165256) | human gut metagenome | biome: ENVO:00009003; feature: ENVO:2100002; material: ENVO:00002003... | reverse complement strand
TGTCAGCCGTGAGAGCGGCATATATTTGTCAAGGTACTTGATATGGTGCGTTTACGCTGCTGATACTTGTGATCTTCTTTTTAAATTTTGCATCCGTATACCAGCCTGCAAATGCGTATCCTTTGCGTGACGGATTTTTCAGCGTTACTTTCTTTCCATAATAAGTTGACGGATTCGAGGCATTGTTTTTACCTTTATTCAGTTTGTAGGTAATTTTATATGGTACTGTAACCGTACAGGATGCCTGATAACTGCTGTTTTCAGACGAAGTCACCGTGATCTTCGTTCGGCCCGGTGCCTTTGCTGTCACACTACCGTTGGCATCCACGGTGGCAATCTTTGTATTTGCCGATTTCCAGACTACCTTTTTGTTGGACGCATAAGACGGTGATACAGTTACATTTAAGGTGAGCTTCTCTCCTCTTTTTACCTCTGCTGATGTCCTGTCTAAAGTTATTCCTGTTACTTTCGCCTTTCCGGTGACAGTCACATAGCAGACTGCATATTCATCACTGCCGTCCGTTGCCGCAGCCCGGATTTTTGCTTCACCCTCCGATTTTGCAGTGACAAGTCCGCTTGCAGAAACCTCTGCCACTTTCGTATCAGAAGAAGTATATTTGAGTTTTTTATTTGTGGCATCCGAAGGTGAAATATATGGTTTCAACTGATAGGTTTGACCAGCTTTCAATTCGATCTCATCCTCATCAAATTCGATCCAGTCTATCAGCTGCGGTACGGTTATCTTACAGACTGCTTTTACATTTCCAGCCGTTACTGTAATAACTGCTGTTCCAACACCACAGATCTCCACATATCCGGTATCCGAAACAGTAGCAACCTCTTCATTGGAACTTGTCCATACCACTGCATCTGTGAAATTCAAAGGTGCGATCGTCGCTGTCAGCTGGAAATCGTCATAGCGCTCCGCCGTTTTTTCTGTACTATCCAGACTGACTGAGGTTGCATGAATATCCTGTGTGACGTACTTGATTCCTTTTCCGCTCGCATAAGTCTGGACATAGCAATCAGACGGACCGTACATCGTCATTTTCTTTGGATAGGAAAATGCATTTGATGCGATCGAAGTTGTGTTGCGCGGGACTGTGATCTGCGTCAGCTTCGTGCAATTGACAAATGCACTGTCACCGATCGTGGTCACATTGTAAGGGATCACGATGGATGGCAAAACTATACAGCCGTAGAATGTCTGGCTCTCAATTTTCTTTAATTTGCTGCCTAATGTAATATCGGTCAGGGCTTCACATCCATAAAATGCAGAACTTCCAATAGACGAAACGGTATCCGGTACCGCTGCCTTTTTCAAGGCTTTACAGTTTTTAAATGCGTTGCTTTCTATTTTTTCCACCCCGGATGGAAGTATTGCTTCCGGCAAAGATTCACAGCCGGAAAACGCGGAGTTCCCGATCGTGGTCAGGGTGGATGGGAAGTTGATGGTGGTTAACTTTTTGCAATTATAAAATGTATTTGCAGTAATATTCTGACGAATATTTGGCAAATGCACCTCTGTTAAATTAATGCAATTATAAAAAATATTTGTTCCCATTGAATTGACGGTATCTGGAAGAATCACCTTCTGTAAGTTTGAACATTCAGAAAATGCACTGTCCCCAATTTCTTTCATCCCATTTGAAATCTCTACTGCTTTCAATTTTATACACTCATTAAAAGCATGATTTTTTATCACAGTTACCGTTTTAGGAATTTTAACTTCCTCTAATCCATCACATCCCCGAAACAATGCATCTGCTATAACTGTACTTCCTTCTTCAAAGGCAATTGTCTTTAAATTGTCACATTCGTTAAACACACCATTTGGGGTATCTATTGAATCATATGTCGCATAAACATCCTTTAAACTCTTTGGTATTTCTATACTCTGCAAACTATCACAGTTGTAAAATGCATTTTCTCCTATCTTTTCTAATTCTTTTGATAATGTCACACTCTCTAAGTTTTTGCATTCAGAAAATGCACTTATACCTATATTGGTTACACTGTCTGGAATAACTATACTTTTTAATCTGTCACATCCACTAAATACTCCCCTCCCCAATGCCGTTATACTGTCTGGCAGATTAATTTCTGTAATAGAAGTATCATTTTGAAATACATTCTCCCCTAATACTGTAACACTATCTGAAATATTTATATTTTTTAAATTTTTACAGTCTGCGAACGCATAGCCGTAAATTTGTGTAACTGTATTGGGAATTGTAACACTTTCCAGTCCATCACATCCCCGAAACAATGCATCCGCTATAACTGTACTTCCTTCTTCAAATATAATCGTCTTTAAATTGCTACACTCATTAAATACACCATTTGGTATATCTATTGAATCATATCTTGCGTAAACATCATTTAAACACTTAGGTATTTCTACACTTTGCAGACTGTCACAGTTGTAAAATGCATTTTCTCCTATTTTTTCAATTTTCTTTGACAACGTTATGTTTGCCAAATTAATACACCCTGAAAATGCACCTATATTTATCCTCGTCACGCTATCCGGTATCATCACCGTCCTCAAATCCGTCCGGTTCTCAAATGCCCTATCTCCGATTGCAACAACCTCATGCCCGTCAATCTCCCCCGGAATATAAAGTGCCGTCGCATTTCCACTATATCCTGTGATCGTAGCCCTGTTTGCATCGTCAAGTGTATAGGTATAAATCGGTACGATTGCACCGCCTGCACCTGCTCCTGCATCAAAATAGCTTCCTACGCCCGCCGGATTGAAATACCTCGAACCTGGAGATGTCCAATAACTTGTCCAGCCTCCCTGCGCGGCAAATTCTTTTCCACGCGTGCATGATGTCCGAAGTACACCGTCCTCAATATGATAGTACACGCGCACCGGACTGTTATTCTTTCCCCAGATCTCTATACTTTTGCTAAAGGTCTTTGATGCAATACCAACTCCGATCTTTGCACTTGCCCCCACCGATGCATACAGATATGCAGCCTGTGACGCGCAGTATGTCGGTGTTCCGGAACTGTACCTTACGTATTTGATGTTCATACGTGCACCGGTTTTTGCATAAATATCTCCGCTGACAATTCCGAGCGTTGCTTTTGCAGAGAGTACAATACCTGTGGTCAAATCTGCTTCTGCTGAAAAGGAAAATCCTTTTTTATGACTGTTTCCAACTATACGGAATCCGTCCGAATACGCAAATCCGGCTTCAAATTCCTTTTCCACGGTAAGCGTTGCTTCCCCGGAAAGATTATATTCCATTGCCAGTGTCAACATACCAACACCGCCGAGCGGCACTGCCCCTAACGTCAGTGTGTGGTTAATATCTTTAAATGCATCCCCTTTTACATTGCAGGAGTATTCCATATCTCCGCTGACTGAAAAATAATAGTCATTATTATTCAGACTGTAATTTACTTTCATGTTTGAAATCACAACACTTACTGTCGCTGTGACATCATCTGAGACGGAAATCGTTTTATCTGCACGCAGGGTATTGTTTTTATAGGATATCCCCCTTGTCATACCTTCTGTGACTGTAACACCATTTACCACATATGTTTCTTCATCTGCCGGAATAAATTCCGTCATGTCAACATCCAGTTCGCCCTGCTGGTCAACATTTAAAACCGCGCCATCATCCGCATCTGAGGTTGTAATATATGTCGTTGTTCCTTCTGTCCGTACACTTTCTGCCTTATATGCCATGACAATATCGTTAACATACACGGCAAATGTTGTTCCCTGTTTGATCGTAACCGGACAGTTTTCGATCATAACTATTCCGTCCACATCAATAGATACGGCTGTTCCCTTTGGTACAACAACTACTCCGGACGCAAACGTACAGGTATTTTCTTTTCCGGTCTCTATCTGCGCATCTGCCAAAACCTTTTTTGCATCCGCGATCATTGCATCATGCTCTTCCGTTGTAAGTGACTGTTCCGGGAGAAATTTACCGGCAGCAACCGTAACCCATCCTCTGTCGATTGCGATCTGTGCTGCTTCCTTATATGTAACATCTGCTGTATCCTGATAAGTATAACTGTCTGTTTCCGGCACAAAGCCAAGCATCGTATTCATGGTCTGCGCTGCAAATTCACGCGTCACTGCATCTTCCGGTCGAAATTCTTCTCCTGCCTCAAGATCGATCATTCCGAACTCGCATGCCACCATCACATCACGATAAAACGAATCATCCGTTGATATGTCACTGTAATAATTATCCGGATAATTATCCTCATCTACCGTAAGATCAAATAATGTTACCAGTTCCTGTACCCAGTCGATACGGCTGATCTCATCACCTGATAATGCCCTTTTTAAAATCTCCTCTGTACTCTCCGTTTCTTCCGTAACGTTCTCTGTTTCAGCCTGTTCTGGCTCTTCTGTGACATTCTTTGTTTCAGTCTCCTCTGTTTCTTCTGTAACAACCTTCGTTTCTGGCTCTTCTGTCTCTTCCGTGACGATCGTCGTCTCTGGCTCTTCTGTCTCTTCCGTGACAATTTCCGTCCCGGCCGCCTCGGACTCTTCCTCTGCCAGACGTCCGGCATTATGATCTTCTTCATCTGCCTGGTCTGTTTCTTTTTTCTCTGTCACTGCTGACTTTTCATCATCCTGTTCTACAGTCTGTGTTTCCACAGTCCCTTTCTCTTTAAAACTGTTTTCTTCCTGTGTCTGCTGTGCATTCCCTGCCACATCCGCCAGCAGCATTTCCGGTGCTGCCGTAAACGTCATACAGGCACAAAGCAGCCATGCTATCATTCGTTTTTTCATAACTTTCTCCTTTCACAGATATCTCATTCCTTACAATACGACCAAACGGTCTTATTATGAATTAAATTATAGCATTTTGATTATAATTTGTCTATTAAGTTAGAGGAGACACTCACGTGAAGTTTCAAAGAATTCAGGACTTGAGAATAGACAACGATCTTACTATAAAAGAAATCTCTGCCATGCTTGGTCTGCACCGGGATGTTTATTCCCGTTATGAAAAAGGGCTTCGTGATTTTCCAATTGACATTCTCATAAAGTTAGCAGATATTTATCACTGCTCAATTGATTATCTGGTTGGACGGGTTGATACGAAGTAATATAATACACAAAATGCCTACTCCGCAGACATTGATCACTATATATAAAGAAAAGACGATTCCACTCAGAATCGTCTTTTCTTTATAATATATGCTTATTTTTTCCCACGCAGCAGCTTAATGATCTTCCCCTCATACACCACTGTCACAATAACGATCAATGCAACCGTCACCAGACTATACCCTTTATTGATCTGCACTCCGGCGACATCACAGATACTGGTAAATAAAAGACTGAGCACGAAGATCAGCTTGACTGCGCGCACCATATGAATCGTATATTTTCTTATTTTCCCACTACATATTTCTTTCGGCAGGTTATTTACCCTTTCCGGATAACGTGCAAGCAGCGTCAGTCCAACATATACAAGGATCAGGATTGCCGCATTTAAAATAATTCCGGTAAATGCCACTCCATATACGATTCCATAATAAATCTGCAGTCCCAGATAAATCATTGCAGCTACGATTCCCACTGCCTCAAGCAGGAAATCCATATTTGTCATTTCTTCTTTTTTCAAATTTATCCCCTTCCTGTGCTGTTCTTCATCTTCTATTCTGTTATTTCTAAATACATTCCAAATGCCGTTTTCCATTCCGCCGTCAGCCGCTCTAAATTCCACGCCGCATTTGCGGGGCTTGTGGACGGCAGTTTTCCAAGCGGCGGCATTCCCTCTTTATTACAGTATTTTACAAAAAGCTGATGTGCTTTTCCACCATTTGCAAAAATTCCCTGTATTTTTGCATTTGATAAGATCAGATTCATATCATTTGGCACCACATTTCTGATGGAGCTGTCGGAAGATCCAACGATATCACAGGAATCGATCACATCCCACACTGCTATGCGATGTCTTAGCAGAAGATCCTTCTTTTCATCGATCGTCTGTGGCAGAGGTTCCTTGAAAATCCCTGCAATCACCTTCCAGAACCGGTTTTGCGGATGCCCGTAATAGAACTGGTTTTCCCGCGACTTTACAGACGGAAAGGAACCCAGGATCAATATCCTGGATTCCTCATTGTATACAGGTAAAAACGTATGTTTTACATGTGTATATTCCATTTTATACCCGCTTTCTATTCATAATTTTTAACATTAGAACTGTCTACTTTTTCAAATGGTACCCATACATATAAGCCATCTGCGGTAGCTCCCTCTAAAGTCGTCACATCTTTTCCGGTTGCAAGTGCAATTGCAGCATAAACAGCACTCTCACCCTGTCCGACTGCGGACTGGTATACGGTAAAGTCCATCTTTCCATCTTCAATCGCTTTGCATCCGTCTGCAGTCGCATCGATTCCAAGTACCGTCACATCACTGATTCCTGCTGCATCACAGGCATCAATGATACCAAGTGCCATAGAGTCGTTGTTGCAGACAGCAACGTCACACTTCTGTCCTGTCTTTAAAAATATATTGAACATCTCTTTCGCACGATCCTGCTCCCAGTCGGCGTTATCTTCAAAGACATAATTGATCTTTTTCCCTGATGCATTTAAAGTATCCTTTAATGACTCAGATCTTCCTTTTGTCGCGGAATGTTTTTTCGGTCCTTTTAACAACACCACATTAATCTCATCCGCAGAAGCAAATTTATCTAGAATGTACTCTGCCTGATACTGTCCTGCCACATATTCATCCGATCCAACATAAATATATTTCCCAGCCTGAAGTCTCGACTCATCCGGGCAGCTGTTAAAAAATACGATTGGTATATCACCTGCAAGCGCTTCTAATTCGAATGCCGTATCAGCATCAACCGGTCCGCATAAAATCACATCATAATTCTCACTGACCGCCTTTTTGATATGCTCCACCTGATTTTCAATGGAATTGTCCGCATCTAGCACATCCAACTGTACCCCACACTCTTCCGCAGTCTGCTGCGCCTGCGCCACAAGTACATTTCGGAAGGTATCCGCCTGTGATAACGACAGCAGCATTTTTAAACCTTTTCCATCAGCTGCGCCTGTCTGTGTATTTCCACCACATCCGGCAAGGCATCCTACGAGCAATGCCAGACACATGATAGTACTTATTAATTTCTTCATCGCACGATCTCCTCTCTATATCCGGAACTGTTTTACCTGATCTGCAAGCTGATCTGCAGAAACAGCAAGGTTATCTGCTTCCTGTTCTACCTGGTCACTGTTCTTTGAAATATTCTTTGCCTGCTGTAACATGGATTCTGATGTTGCAAGGATCTCATCGGAACTTGCCGCCTGCTCTTCCGAAATAGCTGCAACATTCGTAGCAACCTGATCTACCTGATTGATCTTATCAACCACATTGCCGATCAGTGCGCTTGTCTCCTGGATATTCTTAAAGATCGTATCAAATGTATCAACTGCCGTATGGATCAGCTCTGCACTGCCGGAAATATCCTGTGCACTGTTTCCTGCCTGTCTGACGGCATCTTCTACCAGATTATTGATCTCAGTAATCAGCTCTGTGATATGTGCTACCGAATCCGCACTGTTCTTTGCAAGTGTACCAATCTCAGCTGCAACAACTGCAAATCCTCTTCCTGCTTCGCCTGCGCGTGCAGCCTCAATCGATGCATTTAAAGATAACAGGTTCGTCTCGTCAGCAATATCACCAATCAGTTTGATGATCTGCACGATCTCGCCGGAAGCGGTTCCTACCTTATTAACAGCCTCTTCCAGATTGTGAATGGAAACTTCGATATTTGAGAGTGCCTCACCAACGCGCTCCATATCCTTACGTCCTTTTTCAGAAACAGCAACTGTCTCCTGCATCTTGCTTTCAACCATATCACTGTCGCTCTTGGTATCTGCTGCCACACCTGCAAGCTGTGTTGCATTTTCCGCGATCTCATTTACAGATACAGACAACTGATCAACCGTCGCGTTCAACTCGCTCATCGACTGTGACTGGATTCCCGCTGCAGAACTCATCTCACCGGAAACACCCTTACTTGAGTCAGCCTGATTCTTCAACTTGCCGGAAACATTTCCCATCTCGGAGATCATCTGTTTCATGGAAGCAATAAACTTCTCCACACTTTGGCTCATGACTGCGATCTCATCATTGCCTTTTGTCTTAATAGAAACCGTAAAATCACCGGAAGTCATCGCTGTGATCACTCTTGTCATTTCCTTGACAGGTTTGATTACAACATGAGTTACACGTTCGATCAGTACACAGAGCAATGCAATACAGATCACACTGATTACGATCATAATATTACGAAGCTGTGTCAGATCCGAAAGTACAATGCTGGTCGGAATATACGATATCAAAAGCCAGTTGGTTCCGTCTACTTCCTGAAATACCGTCATATTTCCATCAAGTGTAGCAAAATTATAGTCTTTCTCTGCAGCTTTCTCTGCCGTAAGCTGGTAAAAATGACTCTGTCCTTCTGCCCCGAGTGTCTGGGAAATAAGAGATGAATCACGGTTTGCCAGGATCACACCGCTGGTTTTATCAACCAGAAATGCTTCCGCATCATTCATTTCAATAAAAGAGTTTACGATAATTGCAATACGGTCTAATGTCATGTCTGCTGAAATAACACGCACTTTATCAGATCCGTCATTTAAAATACCGGAGGCACTGATCACATTCACGCCATCTGCATTCTGATAAGCTGAACCGACTGCCATATTCACCCTGGTAAGTCCTTCTTTATACCAGGTACTGTTTGTTACATCTGATTCCTTTTTTGTTGATTCTGATGCCGTTATGAGCTGTCCTGTGGAATCTGCCACATAAAGTCCCTCCGGATAATTACTGTTATAGCCATAATAACCATCCAGTATTGTCTTTAACTCTTCATCACTCGGCTTCAAATCCTCAATGATCGTCTTCGCCATCTGAAATGAAGCAAGGTTTTCATTCAGCCATGCTTCTATCTGGGATGCCTGGTTCTCTACCGAAGACTGCAGTAAATTCTGGGAATATTTTTTGATCGTCCCTGCAGATATCTGATAAGCAGCCACAACAAGTACCACAACGATCGCAATTACGACTGGTATGATCACACCAAGTAACTTTGCCTTAATCGACACCGTTTTTTGTTTTTTCATAAGCTGTCCTCTCTTTTTTACATAAAATTTACAACATAAATTATAAAATCTTCGTCGTTTTTCGTCAATATGTATCACAAACCGTTTTCGCTAAAATTTATATTGTATACATGTATTTTTCAAGAAATCGTATGATCTTTTCTTGAAAATGAGACCTGCTGTGCTATAATAAATTAGTGTGCCATTTTCTTTTTCATACATATATCAGGCACACGGGATTGGTATCATGCCGCTGCATGCGGTTTATACCAGAGAGGAGAACCTTAGATGGAACATTTAATCATTCCAAAAGATTATCATTCAGAATTAAATCTGCACGATACACAGATTGCAATCAAAACAGTAAAAGATTTTTTCCAGAACCTGCTTGCACTTCGTCTGAATCTGTCCCGCGTTTCGGCTCCACTTTTTGTTGATCCGTTATCCGGTCTCAATGACAACTTAAACGGTATTGAACGTCCGGTTACTTTCGATATCAAAGAGCAGAACGGGAAAGAGGCAGAGGTTGTACAGTCTCTCGCAAAATGGAAACGCTACGCATTAAAGAAATACGGTTTCGACTACGGTGAAGGCCTGTATACCGATATGAATGCGATCCGCAGAGATGAAGACACGGATAACATCCACTCTATTTTCGTAGACCAGTGGGACTGGGAAAAAATCATCCATAAAGAGGATCGTAATATCGAGACATTAAAAGAAACAGTTACCACTGTTTATAACTGCCTGCGCAAGACAGAAAAATATATGGCGATCCAGTACGATTATATAGAAGAGATTCTTCCACATGATATCTTCTTTATCACGACTCAGGAATTGGAAGAAATGTTCCCTGACAACACACCAAAGGAACGTGAATATTATATTACAAAAACCAAAGGTGCCGTATGTATCATGAAGATCGGCGATACTTTGGAAAACGGAGAGCCTCACGACGGACGTGCTCCGGATTACGATGACTGGTCCTTAAACGCAGATATCGTTGTTTACTATCCGGTACTTGACATCGCACTTGAGATTTCTTCCATGGGTATCCGGGTTGACAAGAAAGCGCTTCTCTCCCAGCTCAAAAAAGCAGGCTGTGAGGAGCGTGCAAAACTTCCTTTCCAGAAAGCGATCATCAACGAAGAGCTTCCTTATACAATCGGTGGTGGAATCGGACAGTCCCGTATCTGTATGTTCTTCCTTCGCAAGGCACATATTGGAGAAGTACAGTCTTCCCTGTGGCCGGAAGCTATCGCAAAAGAATGTGAAAAGAACGGTATTCAGCTTTTGTAACAGGAACGGGCATATGCTCCGCAGATATCCTGTCATCAACACTGATGCCTGATAAAAAACAGGTATGTTTCAAATGTCAGCAATGAGCTTTCCCTGCTCCCTGCTGACAAAAACATACCTGTTTTTTTCATCTTTCTGTTTTTTCAGTCCTGTGCGGTTTCCACTATCTTCCGGTCTTTTCAGTCCCGTGTGATTTCCACTATCTTCCGGTCTTTTCAATCCCGTCTGGTTCTCACTATCTCCCGTTTTTTTCTCCTGCTATGATTCCGTAATATTCCGGTCTTCTGTCCCGGAAAAGTCCCCATTCCAGTCGTTTTGCCCGAAGTTCATCCAGTTCATAGGTCTGGCTCAGGATTTCTTCTTTATCTCTGGAAGCACTTAAGATCACCTCTCCTGTTTCATCCGTCAGAAATGAGGAACCATAAAATTCCAGTGCCGACTCCTGTCCGCCATTTTCCGCACATGGCTGCACTACTTCCCTGCCGATCCGGTTTGCGGCAATGACAGGCATCAGATTCGCAGCCGCATGTCCCTGCATGCAGCGTCTCCAGTGCGGCATACTGTCACATTCTAAAATCGGTTCCGAGCCGATCGCTGTCGGGTAAAACAATAATTCTGCACCGAGCAGCGCCATCGCGCGCGCTGTCTCCGGGAACCACTGATCCCAGCAGATTCCAATACCGATGCAACCGTATTTTGTATCAAACACTTTAAATCCGGTATCTCCCGGTGTAAAATAAAATTTTTCCTGATAATAATGATCATCCGGGATGTGGGTTTTCCGATACACACCGAGGATCGTTCCATCTCCATCAATGCATGCGATCGAATTATAGAGGTTATTGACATCACGCTCATAAAAGCTGATTGGAAGCACCACGCCCAATTCTTTTGCAAGACGTACTCCCATTGCCACAGCTTCACTCTCCTCCACAGTTCTTGCATAGCTGTAAAAATCATATCTGCGCTGCTGGCAGAAATATTCCCGCTCAAAAAGTTCCGGCAGTAAAATGATATTTGCGCCTTCCGCGGCAGCTTTGCGGATCATTTGTTCTGCCTTTTGTAAGTTTTTCTTGTGCTCCAGGTCGCATTTCATCTGAATTGCGGCTGCTTTTATCTGTCTCATGCGTGTATCCTTTCTGTTCTTTTTATTTTTGCACAGTGAATTAATTCTCCTATATGGAAGGTTGTACAATAAATTCCCTATAAGGGAATTTGCTGTGTAATACAGTGGATGTTTCCACCGCCTGTCAATATGTCTCTTGCGTACACCGGTATGATTTTTCTGTCCGGGCAGAGTTTTGCCATAATCTGCTGTGCACGCAGGTCGCTTTCTTCGTTTTCTCCGCCAAATACAGGCATGACTACCGCATTGTTGGAAAAATAAAAGTTTACATAGGAGGCGGCGAGCCGTTCTCCGACTTCCCTGACATCTTCACCTTCCTCAAATTCATATCCTTCGAGTTCTTCTTTGGTGATACAGACCGGAATATCCGGAATTGGAAGTTTGTGGATGATCAGCTTTCTGGCCTTTGCGTCCCGCACCGAACTTAGATACTCAAAACTCGCTTTCGACATCGCATACTGCGGATCATTCTGGTTATTGGTCCATGCAAGCACAACTTCACCTGGTCTTAGAAATGCACAGACATTGTCCACATGCTCGTTGGTCTCATCCTGATAGATCCCGCGTGGCAGCCATAAAACTTTCTCCACGCCAAGGTAACACTTTAACTGTTCTTCAATCTGCTCCTTTGTAAGCGATGGGTTTCTCCCCGCACTGAGCAGACAGGACTCCGTGACAAGCAATGTTCCCTCTCCGTCGCTGTGGATAGAACCGCCCTCTAACACAAACGGTTCGGCATCATAACAGTCAAACTCGAATTTTCTGCAGAAATTCCATGCAAACGCATTGTCTTTTTCATAAGAAGCATATAGTCCATCCACTTCACCGCCCCAGGCATTAAAAGACCAGTTTACACCGCGCACCTGTGAGTTTTTTACATCATCACCTGTCTGCGCCGTACCATTTCCTGCTGCTGTCAGGTCTGAAATCTTTCCATCCGTTCTGTTTACCAGAAAGGTCGGCGCAACATCCCGCGCCCAGGAATCATCGGTCTCCATCTCAAAGACAACCACCGGATGTAAGTTTTCTTCTTTTTTCAGACTTTCCGCAAATGCTTTTGCATGGTCAATCCCCTTTTTTCCGGCAGCGACATACACTGTCTCACTCGCGGCGATTGCACGGATCACAGCTGAAAACGCTGTTTCTGCTTCCTTCGCGCCATTTCTCCAGGAACCGGGACGCTCCGGCCAGATCATGATACATCCCTGATGCTGCTCAAACTCACCCGGCATGAAAAATCCGTCCTGTACCGGTGTTGTATCTTTTATCATCTCAGGACAGTCTGCCTTTGAAATCTTCATAACCAAACTCCTTTATCATCTCGACATCTCCATCTTCCCGTAAGACTGCAATTCCGGGCAGCGGCATCCCGTTAAATGTATTGTTTTTGACCATGGAATAAATTGCCATATCCTCAAAGACCAGACGATCTCCCACCTGTTTTTTCTGTGCAAAGCTGTAATCACCGATCACATCCCCGGCAAGGCAGGTCATGGAAGAAAGCCGGCAGGTATGCGGCTTTTCGCCCGGCAGATAACCGTCTTTTAGCGGCGGTCTATATGGCATTTCAAGCACATCCGGCATGTGGCATGCCGCCGATGCATCCAGAATCAGGATATCCATTCCATTGTGTACGATATCCATAACCTCCGTGACAAGATAGCCCGCATTTAATGCGATCGCCTCACCCGGTTCCAAGTAGACCCGGACATTATATTTTCGCCTGATCTCACAGATTAACTTCTTTAATTCATCCAACTGATAGTCTGCTCTTGTAATATGATGACCGCCGCCTAAGTTCAGCCATTTTACCTGTTTTAAATAACTGCCAAACTTCTCCTCAAACGCATGCCAGGTCGTGATCAGATCATCCGCATTCTGCTCGCAGAGTGTATGAAAATGTAATCCTTCGATTCCCTCCGGCAGTTGATCCGGAAATTCACTTTTAACCACACCAAGCCTTGATCCCGGTCCGCATGGATCATAGATCTCATGCCCTTCCTGTGTGGAGCACTCCGGGTTCACGCGGATCCCGGCACTTGCAGTGCACTCCTGCTGCAAAAAATAGTGCTGATACTTTTCATACTGCGCAAAGGAATTAAAAATAACGTGATCGCAGATCTGCACCAGTTCTTCCATATCTTTTTCCTTATAAGCCGGTGCAAATACATGATTTTCCTTTCCCATCTCCTCTTTTCCAAGGCGCGCCTCAAAGATTCCGCTCGCCGTCGTTCCGCTGATATACTGCCCGATCAGCGGATACAGTGAAAACATGGAAAATGCCTTCTGTGCCAGAAGCCTGTCTCTTATACACATCTCCGAGCCCACGAGACAAGAGGCAA